>ERZ1370068.7712-contig-6613_pt1 | contig 56647 bp, 78 predicted proteins | sample MGYA00561227_ERZ1370068 | MGnify/ENA primary metagenome ERZ1370068 (study PRJEB38410, sample SAMEA6850437) | metagenome | study: Metagenomic assessment of the ecological functions of the soil: analysis of the soil microbiota associated with the... | reverse complement strand
CTACGTATTGCTGACCTGCACGCCGTCTGGACGTATCAGTTTATCGGGACGACCTTCGGCTTCTTTGCTCGGCCACCTGATCGTCTGGCCCCAACGCTGGCGGATAATCGCAAACCCGCGCTTGGCGTGGCCTTGTCGGGTGCTCGTTCGCGGGCATGGAATTTGTTGGTTCATACGCCGTGTTCGACGGCCGCCGCTTCTGGCTATCGGTCCTGCTGTTCACGCTCGCGCTGCCGTCTGTTCGAAGCCGCCAGGGCATCCGCGGATGAATATTGCGGGCGACCTGTCGTATCCGGTCTATCTGGTCCACACGCTGGTACTGATGCTGCGGCGTTTGATAGTGGGCTTTGCGTCGAAACCTTGCCGGCCACCGATGCAGCCTATGTGTCGATTGGGGCTTACCTTGTCGTTACGATGTTTCTCTGCCTTGGTGCACAAGCTTGTCGAGGTGCCTGTCGCGCGCCGATGCATTGGCTGATCCTCGGTGGCGGCGTCGGCGCTGCAGGGCATCTAGCGCCTGAAGACGAACTCGAACGTCCTGCCGGCGATCTCGGAGTCCGATGGGAGTTGGCGGAAGAGCGTGGGAAGCACAAAAGCTCGCCTAGCGCTGCAGCCCGGTCTTCCAGTTTTCGAGCGCGACGATGTTGTCCTTCTCGTCGAGGAACACGAGATCGCCGTTCACCTGAACCAGCGTGACCACATATCCGCTTTCGCCTTCCGTGCTGACGACTTCAAACGTGTGGGTCGATGCGGCGGTCTCGTACACGATGCTGCCGGGCCCGGCGACCCAATCGTGCTCCTCTGTATTTCCACTTGCCTTCGATCGTGTAGACCATGACCGTACCGGTGTGGTGGTGCCTGGGCAGTTGCACGCCGAGCGGTGCCTTCATCAGCACGATCCATTCACCCCGGATCGGGTCAAGCTTGAAGTACTTCAGCAGGATGTTGTCTGCATAGGGCGTCAACGGTACCCACGGCAGCGATTCGCCATCGATGACTGCGGTGTCGACTTGTTCGTAGAGCATATCTGTCTCCATTGGTGTGGTTGAGGTCGAAAATTGGTGAACGTGCCAGGGCTGCCCGCCTGTCTTATGGGCGGATGCCCTGGATTCGCCGGAGGGAACCGTTCGGCTCAGGCCAGCGGGGTGCCTGTGAGGGTGGCGCGAAGCATCTTTCTTGGCGCATTGCCGTAGTCAGCCACTGCGTAGTGCTGAACCTGCAGGTTGTCCCACATGGCAACCGTGTTGGTTCTCCACTTCAGACGTACCTGGTATTCCGGAATCGCGGCCTGAGAGGTCAGATAGTTCATCAGATGATGAGCCTCCGGCATGAAGTCCTGGCCGTATCGGATGTCCTCGAAGTTGAAGAAATTCGAGAAATGGGTCGTGAACGCCGAGTTGACGAACAAAACCTTTTCGCCCGTCTCAGGATGGGTGAGCACAACCGGGTGCTCAGCGGCGGGGTTCTTCGCGGCCATCGCGTGACGTTCTTCGATCGGCAACTGGGCGCCAAAGGTGTGCTCGGCACTGTGCTTGGCGTACAAGCCATCGATCCGTTGCTTGATGGCGTCGGGCAGGTTTTCATAGGCCATCACCATGTTGGACCACATGGTGTCGCCGCCGGTGTCCGGACCCAGTTCGCAGCGCAACACCGCGCCGCGGGCGGCGCCTTCTTGAAGGTGACATCGGCATGCCAGAGGTTTTCGCGGCTGGCCTTTTCGACGTAGCTCTTGGGCTTGCTCGGGTCGAGATTGCGGTACAGCATCAGCAGCTTGTCCGCCTCCGGATGGCTCGGAGCAAGGGGATGGGCTTCCAGTTCGGCGAATTGCGCGGCGAAGTTCTGCTGCTCCATCGGCGAGATGTCCTGATCGCGAAAGAACAGCACTTTGTGCTTCAGCCACAGCGCCCGGATTTCGGCAATGACGTCAGGATCCAGCGCGGCATCAGCCAGGCTGATGTTGCTGAGTTCGGCGCCGATGGCGGGCGTGCAAAGCTCCACCTTGATCGAATGCCGGCGCACCGATGGCCGGACGATGGCCGGTGCCGTGGGCGTGGCTTGTGAAGTAGCGTCTTGGGTTACGGCGGTTGCTGTCATTGATGTCTCCAATCTGTGCTTGTGCGGCGGCGCGCAACATGCGTCGTTCGGGCAGATGCAATAGTAGGTATTGCGGCCGCGAGCGCATTTGCGTGGCGGGACAATTTCTTCGCATATTGGGACACCGAGCCAGGAGCGCTGGCCTGCGATGCAACGTCCTACGGTGCGCGAGTATGGGCCGGGCTGCCGCCTTGCTCTTCCGGTGGTGGGCGGCCCAATCCGAGGGTGTCTTGCCAAACTGGCCGCGGAACCAGCGCGAAAAGTCACCGGCAGAGGAAAAGCCGAGGAGTTCGGCGACCTCATACAACCTGCGTTTGCTGTTGGCCAGATACTCCTCGGCGAGTTCAGCACGTACAGCATTGATGATCGTTGTGACACTCTCACCCTCGGCCGCCAGGTGCCGGTTGAGGGTGCGTCGATGCATGCCAAGATGCTGGGCAACCCGATCGACCGAACAAAGTCCGCTTGGCAGCAGCATCCTGACGATCTGGCGCGCCCGCTGCGCCGGCTCGTCGCGGAGGTTGGCCAGCTGCATGTCCAGCCATCGCTTCACCTCGCGATTCAGCGCCGGGTCTGCAGCAGGGATTGGCATGTCCAGGTCGCGGCCGCGACAAACGATGGCATTGCATTCCTGTGAAAACTCGATAGCTGTTCCCAGCACGCGGCGGTGCACTTCAAGGCTGGCGGGCCGCTCGTGGGTGAAACTGATCCTTACCGGCCGGAAGGTATCGCGACTCAGCACTCTCAACGTCCGCAGTCCGATGCCGGTCGACTGTTCGATAGCCTGGCGCCAGACGCCATGGCGCTGCATATTCACACCCACATGCAGCAGCACGACGTCGCCTGCGTCGTCAAGCCGCAATTGCACGCCGGCGTTGTGCAGTCGCATATAGCGGACGCAAGATTGCACTGCTGCGCGAAGCGTTGGCTCTTCCCGGATCACTAGGAGCGGTCGTCTATCGTGCCGCTAGGCTTTGCCTGGGCATGTCTTCCTAAACTGCCGATTGTTTGGGCCGCTTTTGCCGACTGAGCATTTACCGGTCATCAATCAGAGAACGTTTGTTTTCGGTTTTCCAATCCTCCGCCATTAACCCTAGCCGCGCTTTGGGCCAAGGCCGGACGCGGGACGCCCGCGCTACCGTAGAAAGCCGCGTGTCTTAGAACGAGTTACGAGTAGCCCAGTAAGCGGCGACTCAGCGTTAGCGTCGGATGCAAATCCTCGTGAAAAGTGCGCGCGACTAGTGCAAGGTGCCGAGCCTCGGCGAAATTGCTTTTGCGGGTTCTTCAACGTGTACTCAGATACCTTCCGGCACTTCTAAAACTCCGGCTTCTCGCATGATTGCGTAGCCGCGACAATTCAATCCGTATCCGAAGGACGCAAGCTGCGGACGAGCGCCGGTGACGGCAGCGCTTCGGAGCCGGCAGCACGCCATCTACCATCCGCTGCTGCGGCGCCGCCACCGCCTACGGCTTCTTCGACGTCATGCTGGCCGACGCCAAGTCCGGCCGCGTGATTTACTTCCGGTCGCCATGAAGTGGATTTCGGGCCACGTCGCGTAGCGGTCCCTACCGGACCTCCCAAACGCTTCCGCCGCCGTCCCGCCGTGGCGCCGCGTCGGCCAAGTCGTCGCATCAGCGAGCCGTGTAGCCTTGCGCGTCACCAGGAACTGGTATGAAGTTCGGGCGTGACTACAACCGGGGGATCAATGCGGTCTCTGCTTTCGGCCCTTGGGTGGGCACTTCGCCCTGATGGTCGACGTCAGCGCCGCGTCCGCCCAGCAACCCGGCCGCGTCTACAAGATCGCGTGGCTGCACCTGGGTAGCCTGGGCGGGGTGCCGCCGCCGTTTGAGAAATGGACGGGGATGGGCGGTGCCTTTCGTGACGCCATGCGGGAGCGAGGCTTCGATCGTAAGGAAGAACCTCATCGTTGATTTTCGCACCGCCCGAGGCGACGCATCCCGGCTTCCGGCATTGGCGCTGATGCTCTCGTCGCCACTCAACCCGATGTCGCTTGTAGCTATACGCGACATTGGCGACGGTTGAGGCGATGCGGGCGACCAGACCATTCCTATCGTTTTCATGGCCGACAAGCCTGTCGAAAGAGGGATCGTCAAGAGCCTCGTCGATCACGGCGGCAACGCGACAGGCCAGACGGGAAACCTTCTAAGCAATGCGAAAGTGTGGCAATTGCTGCGCGACGCCGCACCAGCCCCCGGCGTGCGGGATGGGTGGCCTATTGCGCCAAACGCCTGGGCACAAGACAGGTCGCCCGAGTATCGCGCGAAGAGGATGGCAACTCTCGGCAGCGAGAGCGCCCAAGTCGGCTTCGAGCTGGTCGATTTGGGTGTGGATCGCCTCGACGAGCTGGAGCCCAAGGTCGCGGCCTTGGCCAATGGCGGGAGGCGGCGCTTTCCTGTCTGCCGACCCAATACTGTTCTCATGGCGCGCCGAGATCATGTCGATGGCCATGCGTTATCGTCTGCCGACCGCTTGCCGCCGGGACCGGGCTGGGGTGAGGGCTGCCTGATCAGTTACGCTGCTGATCAACCCGAACTTGGCCGACGCGTGGCCGCGCAGGTTGTCAAAATCTTCAATGGCACGAAACCCGCTGACATCCCTATCGAACAGCCAACGAGGTTCACACTCATCGTCAACGCCAAGACAGCGAAGACGCTCGGCCTGACGGTGCCGCCGTCGCTGCTCACCTCGCCGACGAGGTGATCGAGTAAGCGGGGCCCGCTTCGTCCGCTTCGGGTCAGACTCCCGGAAATGAAAGCCAGTCCGCGTCATGTCCGCTTTCCCCGGAGCGGACACGCCTCCGCGCCCAGGGACGTCGGCTTGGGGCCCAGAACCAGACATTGCTTGCATGTGACCCGCCTTGATTCGACCACGGCTTGAAAGAAATCCGCGCCTCCGGCTCCTTGTCATGTCCCTTTGCTGACGGTGCTGAAACGGGCCGGGGCGCGAAGCGCCCCCCGGTGTCGCGCAGCGTCCCGGCCCGCCAGAAACGGAGCTGCTCTGTTGAGCTTTGCGACGCCGCCGGTGGCCTTCAAAAGCATTACTGCTGTCAGCGCTTGGCAAAGAAGTCGTGAAGTGTGGCGCGATGGACTCAAGCGCTTCTCAGGCATTTCGCCAGCGCAGGCTTACAGCTATCTTTGGGAACAGCAAAACCATCGCCGCAGCGGGCGGACCTTGTCGAGGATCGCCAAGGCCTCGTCCGACAATGATGCACGACATGGCCGCGATTGCGCTTCTCGCGTCGCCGGGATGCGCCCAGAGCTTATGGCCGCGTCGATCTCCTTTGTGGCCACGCCGCGCTCCACCGCTTCGTCAGGACGACACCGGGTTACGATCAGCCATTCCAAGGCGCGAGCCGCGACACCGGGCACCTGGTGAACCTGGGTCATGAGTAAAGCGAGGATCGATTGCGTCCATACGTATATTTATTGCTTTATTGGGCGGATCAATCAGCCGGCTCTTCGCGGCGTCCGACGACGTACTGATCAGCAGTATCGGGTCTGACAAATGACGTTCGACCGGCCGCGCGAACTCGGCCGGCGTGAGATAGCCGAGGCTCGAATGCGGACGTACCTCGTTGTAAGTGCCGCCGCCATTCTTCGATCAGGACCTTCGCCTCGGCCCGCGAGCGGAACCATTCGAGGCTCAGGCACTCGTCGCGGAACTTGCCGTTGAAGCTCTCCGCCGACGCCATTCTGCCAGGGCTTGCCGGGCTCGATCAACGCCGTGCCGATGCCTTGCGCGACGATCCACGACAGCAGCGCCTTCGATACGAACTCCGGGCCGTTGTCGGAGCGCAGGAAGGCCGGCGCGCCGCGCGCGCTGACGAGGCGCGACAGCACCTCGATCACGCGCGGCGGAGCGGATGCGGCCGTCGACGTCGATCGCCAGGCCCTCCTTGGTGAACTCGTCGGTCACCGTCAGGCACTTGAGCTGCTGCCCGTTGGCGCAATGGTCGAACACGAAGTCGTAGGACCACACCTGGTTCGCCCCGGTCGGCGCCTGCGGCCGCGGCCGGCTCGTCGCCGCGCGCTTGCGCGGCCGCTTGCGCGGCACCTGCAGCCCGGCGGCCCGCCACAGCCGATAGGCCCGCCCGGCAGCTCATCCGATGACCGTCGCGGCCGAGGAAGATGCGGATGCGCCGGTAGCCGTAGCGCGGATACTGCGCGCGCAGAGCTCGCTCATCCGCGCCAGCACCGGCGCGTCCTTCGCGGCTTTGCGCGATCGATAGTGCCAGCGCCGAGCGCGCCACTGAGAGCAGCGTGCAGGCCCGCCGCTGCGACAGGCCCCGGCCCGTCGCATACGCCACCTGCCTGCGCGGCGAGCCGGCACGCTCACCAGTTTTTTGCGGCGATCTCCTTCATCACCTCGATCTCGAGGTCGCGCTCGGCCACCAGCTTCTTCAGCCGCGCGTTCTCGCCCTCGAGCTGCCTTCAGCCGCCTGCACGTCGCTCGCCTGCGAACGTCGCCGAACCGCTTGCGCCACGTGTAGATCGTCTGCTCGCTCACCGCCGTGCCGCTTGGCAACCACCGCCACGCTGGATCGCGATCCGCCTCCCCGAAGGATCCCAACCATCTGCTCTTCCGTGAACCTCGACTTCGTTCATCCCGCTCCTCGCGGAGGCCAGTCTCTCAATTAATCGATGGTCCGAAAACCTGGGGGCAGGTCAGATGTCTAGCGATCGATAGAGGTTCGCGCGATCTTTCATGTCAGCTTCTTTTCCCCTTGCGTTCCGGAGCGTCAACGGAAGGCAAAAGCTCCGCTGCTTTTGAGATGATGGCGAACTATCGCCACCATGGAAGCCCGAGGTTCTGAAGATCAGTCACAATTTCCGCCACAACGTCGCTTCGAGTGGCCATCGGGTCGTAGCGATAGCCCTCCACCGCCATACCAATAATTAGCTTCCGCAGGGTGTCGCCCCTCACGCTGTCCGGGCGTGGTTTGAACCTTCTTTGTATGGCCTCAGTTCAGCCGCCAGCCGATCAACCTCCTTGCTCTCAACGCCGTGATTTTGCTGTCGCGCTCGCCACCAAGCGCGGCCATGACCTTCCTCGTGGGTTTTGCGCTCGCCTCGCCCACAGCTCGTACTGCTTTTGCCCATTGAGCAATGATGCCCTCGTATATCAGTTTCTTTGCCTTCGCCGTGTTCGACCAGGTGCTCCTTCAGTTGATCAAATACCTGCTTCAGGTCGGTGTAGTTCTCACCAATCACCCATGAACTGGCCGAATTTCCGGACCGTTTCCTCGAGTTGTTCCGGCACTGGGTATTCTGAACCGCTTCGCCCAAAGAATAAAGGCGCCGGGCCGATTTCCCTCGTGCAGTCCCTTCCAGTCGACGGCTCGCCGCGCAGCTTCCCGGAATGCGGGCAAACTGCCAGACGACGGGCGACGCTACATGCTTCACATGATCCCATGCCGACAAGCGGCAGGCGAGCGACCTAGAAGAAGGGCAATACCTTCATCCACCGTCCAGTATTCCATCTTCGCCCAATGGTCGAAGTCAGCGCGTGCATGGGGTTGGTTGAATGGATGTTTGCCTTGCCTCGGCTTGCCTGCGCACCTCCATCACGAAGGCATCGTAGCGCGCCTTCAGGCTTTCGTAGTCCAACGCCGATAGTTCGGCCTCGCAGGGCACCGGTACCTTTTTTTGTACGCTGACCACGTCAACCCGCTTGCGGTAAAATCCATGCGTTGCTGGCGAATAGGGGATCGCGCAGTAACGAGATAGTTGATCATCTCATCAGCCGACAATAGATATTGGATCGGATCGCCCTAATTGTCCTTCCTTGACAATTAGAATGCCTCACACAACTCAACACCGCCATTGGAAACAATGTGAAAAGTGCGGAGACGGAAGGGGTCTACGGTCTGCGTTTGAAGGCGACCACCCTTGCCCCTCCCTCTTGGGCATCTAGAGTCTCCCCACTGCTGCATCATCGTCTTGCGCTCTTCGAGGTACTGGCTGCGATGGTAGGCAGCCTCGTAACGGCGTTCTTCTCGAGTGCGCGAGTTGCCGCTCGATCACGTCCGGGCCGGTAGCCCCATTTCATTGAGCGCCGCTGACGCCAGGCGCCCGTGAAGCCGTGGCCGGTCATGCGGGAGTGGTATCCCATGCCGATAAAGCGCGAAGAGCACCGTATTCTTGCTCATGGGCTTGGCTCGGCGCGCGGCCGGCAAAGACCCATGGGCCACTTCGCCGTTCATCATCCTGCAGCGTCCGGAAGGCCTCCACGGCCTGCTTGAGCAGCGGAACGTGGTGCGGCGTCGTTTGTCTTCATCCGCTCGGCAGGGAATCAGTCCACTCCGCCTTGTCGAGGTCGATTTCGGCCCAGGTCGCGCTACGCAGCTCAGTTGGTCCGCACGAAAGTCAGCGCCAGCAGATCGGAGCGCAAGCCGAGTCTGCATCTCGCCGTCGTATCCGTCGATCTGCTCGTGCAGGAAGTCCGGCAGCCCGACGCCGGCAAGGCCGCCATGTGCTTAGGCCGGGCAGGCCAGACGCACCCACGCAGATCGGCGGCGGGATTGCGGTCTGCAGCGGCCCGGACGCGATGCCGTAGCGGAACAACCTGCCCGCAGGCGCGCGCCACCTTGTGGCCGTCCCCACCGTGCCCGCGACGCCTCGATCTTGCGCAGCAAGGGCTAGCAGCTCCGGCGCCGGCCACTTCGGCGATGCGGGCGTGCGGCCGATAGCCGGGGAATACGAATGACCTCGAACGCGCTTCAGCGTGTCGCCGTGGTAGACGGCGGCCCACTTCTCGCTGGACGTTCTCCAGCCACTCGCGAGCCACCGTTTCGAAGTCGTTGGCGGTGGCTTCGAGCCTCGCTCGCTTCCTGCCTGTCGCGTCAGCCGATGGGATCGTACGCCTGCCGCCAGCACCTGCCGGCGCTGCCGTCCCGCGCTCGCGCGGCTTTGCCAGCGACACCCGCGGATAGCTACCGAGCGATAGAAGCTTCTCCTTGTCCGCTGGACCGGTACTTGAAGCGCCACCAGCGGCCGCCGGCATGGCGCACGCAGAAGATACAGGCCACGCTCGTCGGCGAGCTCTGGTAGGCTTCGCGGGCGTCTTGGCTTCGCGGATCGAGCGTGTCGGTGAGCATGTGGGGGTAATCTCTCAGGCGGCCGGAGTCTGCTGCCCCCAAGGTTACCCCAGACGGGGGTAGCTTCCAGTGGATGACCTGCTGCATCGACTCGTAGGCACTTAGCACGAGCCGATATCTGGCTATATCGGGCTTCTGTCGGATGCTATCGGATGAGAATTGGCGGAAGAGAGTGGGAGTCGAACCCACTAAGAACCGGCTAACGGCCCTCTCTGGCTTTGAAGGCCAGCCGCCCCACCGGGAGCGCTTCCCTCCATCATCGATAATCGCCCAGAACCCGCGCTGCTGTCACCTGGCCGCGTGCGCGCAGCGCCGACGGCGGGGCCGAACTGCTCGAGCTTCTGCGGCACTGTGCGGCGCAGGTCGCCGCGGCGGATCGTGATGCCGTGGCGATCGAAGAATTCCAGGATCAGGATCGCCACCTTGCGGCCGTTGTCGAGCTTGTCGCGGAACTGCGGCGGCGGTGAAGTCGTGGCCGAAGCCGTGCGCGACGCCGATCATCTCGGCCACCACGGGCCGCAGGAAATACTGGTCGGGCGCCACCTCGACGACCCTGCCGACCTTGGCCAGGCGCTGCAGCAGCTTGCGCATCTCGGGCTCCGGCACCGAATAGGTGCTGGCGAAGTCGCGCACCCGCGGCGGCTTGAAGCGCTCGCGGATGAGTTCGGCCGAGATCTTCTTCCACAGCGCCTCGTCGCGCGCGCCCAGCGTCAGCGAATGGCCGGGCAGGCGCAGGAACGGCGCCGTCGACCATCACCGTCTTGGCCGCGCACCTCCTGGTCGAGCAGCGCCTTGAACACCGGCGCCGGCCAGCGCTTCTGCAGGGCGACGCGCAGGCGCTCCGGCTGCAGGCCGGGCGCATCGGGCTTGGCCTCGATGATGGGCCTTCAGCGTCTCGACGATGTCCTTGCGCGCCGCCGCCAGCGTCTCGGCCAGGAAGCCGAAGCCTTCGAGCCAGCGCCGCCGGCCGTCTCGCAGGAGCCTGTCGACGTCGACCGGCCGGAGATTGCGCGCCTGGCCGAAGCGGCCGGTCTCGACGAAGCCCGACTCCAGCCGCAGCAACTTCGGCAGCACGTCGGCGTCGGCCTCGCCCAGCGCTTCGAGCTCGGCCAGCCGGCGCTCCGAGCGGCGGTTGCGCGGCGGACCGAACGGATCGATCACCACCGCGCCCGCCATCGTTGCGCGTGGCCGAAGGATCGCGCAGGATGACGCGGTCGCCCGCCAGCGCGCCGACCTTGTCCTCGAGCACGAGCTGCGCCAGCGCCGTGTCGCCGGGCGCCAGCCGGTCGCCTTCGAGCAGCGCCACGCGGCCCATGACATGGGCCGAGCCGAGATGGACATGGACCGGCGACCAGTGCTTGAGCGGCTGGCCCTCCGAGGCGAGCAGGCTGCAGGCCGCACGTCGGGCCGGTCGGTCGGCGCGTGCAGCTCGGGGCTCACCACCCAGTCGCCGCGCGCGGATCGCGTCCTTCGACAGCCGCGGCCCGGTGAGGTTGAGCGCGCAGCGCTCGCCGGCGCGGCCGACCTCGGCCGGCGCGGTTCTGCGCGTGCAGCGAGCGCACGCGCGCCTCCAGCCCCGACGGCGTCAGCAGCAGCCGGTCGTCGACCCTGATCTCGCCGGCATGGACGGTGCCCGTCACCACGACGCCGGCGCCCGTCAGCACGAAGCAGCGGTCGACCGCCAGCCGCGCGAAGCCCGTGGCGCCCTTGCCGCTTTCGCCCAGCGCCAGCAGCTTGGCCTTGAGCTCGTCGACGCCCTGTCCGGTCAGCGCCGACACCGGCACGATCTCCGCGCCCTTGAGCGAGGTCGTGGCGAGCAGCGTCTCGACCTCGGCCATGCGCTCCAGGATCTGGTCGTCGTCGGCCAGGTCGGCCTTGGTCAGGCGCGACGATGCCGCGATCGAGGCCGAGCAGGTCGACGATCTGCAGATGCTCGACGGTCTGCGGCTTGATGCCTTCGGCCGCCGACACGACCAGCAGGGCGGCATCGATGCCGGTGGCGCCGGCCAGCATGTTGTGCACGAAGCGCTCGTGGCCCGGCACGTCGACGAAGCCCAGCTGCCGGCCGTCGCCGAGGTCGCTGTAGGCATAGCCGAGATCGATGGTGATGCCGCGCGCCTTCTCTTCCTTCAGGCGATCGGCGTCGACGCCGGTCAGCGCTTTGACCAGCGCGGTCTTGCCGTGGTCGATATGCCCCGCGGTGCCGACGATCATGCGAGCGGCTCCTCGGCCCGACGTGCCGCCTCGGCGCGCTGCGCGGGCTTGGCGTGGGCGCGGGCCTCGCCCAGGAAGCCCGCCGCCAGTTCGCCGGCGCCGCCCGCCACGGCACGCAGCAGCCAATGCAGCGCTTCCACCGGATCGCGCGCCACGCCCTTGCCGGCGAGATAGGCGGCGCCCAGCATCGCCTGCGCCTCGGCATGGCCGAGCCTGGCCGCGCGCTGCCACCACTCGCGCGGCCAGCGCCGGATCGCGCTCGACGCCCAGCGCGTTGTGATGGATGTCGCCCAGCCGCGCCATGGCGACCGGCCCGGCCGTGCGCGGCGGCCTTCTCGGCCCACAGCCGCGCGCCGGCGTAGTCCTGCGGGCAGCCGCCGCCCACAAGCTTCATCCAGGACAGCATGTCCTGGGCGTCGGGATCGTCCTGCTCGGCGGCCTTCTCGTACCAGCGCGCCGCCTCGACCTGGTCCTGCGGCACGCCCCAGCCTTCGTAGTAGCAAAGCGCCAGGTTGCGCTGGCCGCCGGCGTCGCCCTGCTCGGCCGCGCGCCGCAGCCACGCCGCGGCCTTCTGCGGATCGCGCTCGACGCCGCGGCCCTCGAGGAAGGCCGCGCCCATGTTGCTCTGCGCGCGCGCCATGCCCTCGTTGCGCAAGCGGCGCCCAGAGATCGAGCGCCACGCCATAGTCGCCGGCGTTCCACGCCACCAGCGCCTCGGCAAGTCGCCGCTCGATCGGCGGCGGGCGATCGAAGCCTACCCAGCCACGACATCGAGCTTGTCCAGCTGCGCGACGAACGCCGCCTCGTCGTCGAGGGTGCGCAGGTCGAAGCAGAGGGTGCCGTCGCCGATGCGGCCGATCACCGGAATGGGCAGGCGACGGAAGGCGTCGGCCAGCCGGTCGAGCCCCTTGGCGCGGATCGCCAGCGCAAACGACGGCAGCAGGTCGACCGGCAGCGCGCCCGACCCGATCTGGCCGCGCACCGGCTCGATGCCGACCTCGGCGTCAGGCCCAGCGCCGTTCAGCGCGAGCGAGCGCCGGCAGCATGCGCTCGGCGAGCGCGCGGATCTCGGCCGCCGGCCGGGCGAGCGCGCGGATCGTCGGCAGCCGTTCGGCCAGTCGTCGCGGATCGGCATAGAGGCGCAAGCGTCGCCTCCAGCGCGGCCAGCCGCACCTTGTCGAGGCGCAGCGCGCGCTTCATCGGGTTGCGGGCGATGCGCTCGATCAGATGCCTGCGGCCGACGATCAGGCCGGCCTGCGGGCCGCCCAAGCAGCTTGTCGCCGGAGAACGTCACGACGTCGATGCCGGCTTCGATCGCCTCGCGCGCCGTGGGCTCGTGCGGCAGGCCCCAGGTCTCGAGGTCGACCAGCGTGCCGCTGCCGAGATCCTCGATCAGCGGCAGCCCCTTCTCGCGCGCCAGCGGCACGAGCTCGGCCGCCGACACCGACTTGGTGAAGCCCTGCGATGGCGTAGTTCGAGGGATGGACCTTCATGATCGCCGCGGTGTCGCGGGCCGATCGCCGCGGCGTAGTCCTTGAGATGCGTGCGGTTGGTGGTGCCGACCTCGACCAGGCGGCAGCCGGCGCGGGCCATGATGTCGGGAATGCGGAAGGCGCCGCCGATCTCGATCAGCTCGCCGCGCGAGACGATCACCTCGCGCGCCGGCGGCCAGCGCGTTCAGCACCAGCAGCACGGCGGCGGCATTGTTGTTGACGGCGGTCGCGGCCTCGGCGCCGGTGAGGCGGAGCAGCCAGGGCGCGATGTGATCGTCGCGCTCGCCGCGCCCGCCGCCCGAGAGGTCGTACTCGAGCGTCGTCGGCGAGCGCATGGCCTCGACCGCGGCCTCGATCGCCTCCTCGGCGAGCTGCGCGCGGCCGAGGTTGGTGTGCAGCACCGTGCCGGTGAGGTTGAAGACGCGCCGCTGCGAGGGCTGTACCAGGCTGCGCCGAGCCTGCGCCTCGCACCAGCGCGCGCAGGCCGTCTCGTCGGCGACCTCTTCGGCGCCGCGCTTGGCCTCAGCCCAGGCGCGCAGGGCCTCGATGACCAGCGGACGGCCGGCGCGCGCGATCAGCGGCGCCAGCGCCGGCCAGCTGGCCATGCGATCGATGGAAGGTGGCCGCCCCGCGGATGGAGCGGCGTCGGGAGCGCCTTCGGCGCGGTCGGCACGCGACACGGTCGTTTCCCCAAGACAACAGCGCCGGACGAGGCGCCCGGCGGCCCGAGAATGGCTCAGCGCGGCCGCCCGATCAATGGAGGCGCCGGCTACTGGCCGGCGGCAGCCACGCCGATGCGGACCAGGACCAGCACGGCGGAAGACGACAGGCCGATCATGAGCGCGAGCTTCGTGGAAGAAGCCCCGGCCTTGTCCTGCAGAAGCGCAACAACGGTCTTCATGCGAAAATCCCCAAGTTTCGAACCCCGCCGGCCGGAGCGAACCCCTCGCCCCTGTTGGCCAGCACCCTTCGCCCTCGCCCGAACGGACGAGAGCCGCATTGCCACACAGAACTAAAAACGGTACCCACACTCCGACACCCGGGACCCTCCCGCGCGTCGCGGCGCCTTATATCGGCCTCGCACTGTAACGTGCATGTCCAAATCGGCGGCGAATGGTATCAATTGTTTCCGGCGGAATTAGCCCTCTTGCCGGTCCATGACGCCCAGCACGAACGGATTGGGGCACGCGGCTAAAACCCTCTTCGCCGACCAGCACGTCGAGGCCCAGCGAGCCGAGATCGTCGGCCAGCGGCTCCAGCGCCCGCGCGCTCTCGAGGTAGAAGACCTTCGAGTAGCCGCTGGCAGTTCTCGCAGCATTCGGCGCGCAGGTAGGACGTCCCGGCGAGCTGGCGGAACGAGATCTTGTCGGTGCTGCCGCAATGCACGCAGCGCACCCGCACGTAGCGCCAGGACGGTGGCGCACAGCGAGCAATGGAGATGCCGGTGGCCGAACTTGGTGCCGCCGGGCGAGATCATGCCGGCGACCGGCGGCGAGCCGCAGGCCGGGCACAGGCCGCGCATCGGCCGCGATCGAGGTCGGACGCGCTCGAGAAGCGCCGCCATGCGCGTCCAGGCGACCTGCAGCGCCGCCGCCACGAAGACCGCCTGGGCGGCCTCGCCGGCGGCACGTCGCCCTCCGAGGAAGCGGTCGGCCAGGGCTTCGAGATCCGTCAGGCTGGCCGTGGCGAGCGCCTTGCGAGCCTCGCTGCGCCGGCTTCCGGCAAGACGCTGCGCGTCGATCGTTTCCAGGATGCGCGCCAGCGCCACGCGCCAGCTCTCGTCGCGCCGCCAGGTCGCGGGATCGAGCGGCGCCCGATGGACGAGCTTCGCCTTGGCGATCTCCGCCGGCCCGGGCAAGCGAGCCCGGCGGCAGGCCGGCGAGCGCTTCGCTGCTGGGCCGCGCACCAGGGCCGCGATCATCCGCAGGAAGCGCTTCGAGCTCGTGTCCCGGGCGCCAGGCGCCTGCAGTGCGCTCGGCGCGGCGGCTGAAGATCGTGGCGAGATCGGGCAGGCGAACGGCGATCGCTCTCGGCGATCTCGCCCAGTATGTTTTCGCCGAAGCCGCTGGACGGATTGCTCGGGCCGCTGCTCAGGGCTTGCCGACTTCCTGGCGGAACCACTTGCGATGGTGCTTCCAGGCCCAACCGCCGCTGACCGAGCCGCGGGTCATGGCGCTGATCGTGCCCTTCACCCAGATCGGCGGCATAGACGTGGACGATCCAGATCAGGATGGCGCCGATCGCGCACAGCGCATGGACGACCGCCGACGAGCCGCTTCTGGTCGATCGTGGTGTAGTCGGCGAAATAGACGTCCCACAGCACGATGCCGCTGCAGAACAGCAGAAGGATGAGGATCGACTGGCCCCAGAAGACGAGCTTCTGGCCGGCATTGTACTTGCCGAGCTCGGGCAGGCCCTCTTCCTGGTCGTTGATCACCGCGCCGAGGTTCTTCATCCACACCGTGTCGTCGCGGTTCCACAGATTGAGCGTGAAGAAGCGGAAGAACAGCCCGAGGAAGCTGATCGCCAGCACGACGCCGATCCACGGATGGATGGCGCGCGTGAGCTGGCCGCCGCCGAACAGGTAGGTGAGGAAGTAGAGCGAGGGATGGAACAGCGCCAGGCCGCTCAGCGCCAGCAGGATGAGCGATACCGCGCGTGATCCAGTGATTGATGCGGGCGGCCGTCGTGTAGCGGCTGACCGGCTTGGCTCTCGCACGTCATGCCTTCGTCGCTCCTGCTCCAGCTCGGCCGCCTTGCGCTTCGTCGTTCTCGGACGACCCGGTTGGGGCCCTTGGTGACGTAGTGCATCAGGCCGAAGGCGCCGGCGAAGGCGATGGCGGCCAGCGAAATCGGCTTCAGCACGCCCTTCCAGACGCCGACCAGCGGGCTGATATGCGGATTGTCGGGCAGGCCGGCATAGAGCGACGGCTTGTCGGCGTGATGCAGCACGTACATGACGTGCGTGCCGCCGACGCCCGGCGGGTCGTAGAGGCCGGCGTTCTGATAGCCGCGCGACTTCAGGTCGGCGATGCGCTCGTCGGCGTGGCTCGATCATGTCGTCCTTGGTGCCGAAACAGATCGCCTGGGTCGGGCAGGCCTTGGCGCAGGCCGGCGCCTGGCCGACCGCGACGCGGTCGGAGCACAGCGTGCACTTGTAGGCCTTGCTGTCGACCTTGGAGATGCGCGGGATGTTGAACGGGCAGCCCTTCACGCAGTAGCCGCAGCCGATGCAGTTCTCCTGACACGAAGTCGACGATGCCGTTGGTGTACTGCACGATGGCGCCCGGCGCCGGGCAGGCCTTCAGGCAGCCCGGATCGTCGCAGTGCATGCAGCCGTCCTTGCGGATCAGCCACTCGAGATCTGTCGTCCGTGTTCTCGTACTCGGTGAAGCGCATCACGGTCCACGATGTGCGGCGTCAGGTCGGTCGGATTGTCGTAGGTGCCGTCGGTGTAGCCGATCGCCTCGCGCAGGTCGTTCCACTCCAGGCAGGCGGCCTGGCAGGCCTTGCAGCCGATGCACTTGCGTGACGTCGATCAGCTTGGCGACTTCGACGGCAGCCGGCTTGCCGGCGGCGGCGGGCAACGCTGGAGGCGGAGCGGCGGCGGAGGTCGAGGGCTTGCAGGACTGACATTTCACCCTCCCTATCAGGCCACTGCCGGCTGCGAAGCCGGTGGCGTTGTTTTCTTCACATCGACCAGGAACGCCTTGTACTCCGGCGTGTTGACGCTGGCGTCGCCGACCGACGGCGTCAGCGTGTTCGACCGGATGCGACTTTCGCGTCAAGCCCGATGAAGCCGCAGTGGATCGGCAGGCCGACGATGTCGCACGGCTTGCCGTCGACCATGATCGGCCGGATGCGCTTGGTCACGCAGGCCTTGGCCTTGATGGCGCCGCGCTGGCTCGAGACCTCGACCCAGTCGCCGTCCTCGATGCCCTTGGCCTTGGCCAGGCCGCTCGCCCATCTCGACGAACATGCTCGGGCTGCAGGACGGCGTTGTCGTGGACGTTCTTGGTCCAGTAGTGGAAGTGCTCGGTCAGCCGGTAGCTGGTCGCCACGATCGGGAACTTGTCCGGCGTGCCGAACGACTTGGCGATCGGCCGCGAACACGCGCACCACCGGATTGCTGCTGACCTTGGGATGCAGCGGATTGGCGATCGGAGGCGTCCGATCGGCTCGTAGTGCTCGGGGAACGGGCCGTCGGGCATCGCGCCGCGGGCGAACAGGCGCGCCGTGCCTTCCTGGTTCATGATGAACGGGCCGACCGCGCTTGTCGGGCGCGATGGTCGGGCGCGATAGTCCGGCACGTCGCCGCCGACCCAGCGCGAGCCGTTCCACGACGATGTACTTCTTGCGCTCGGCTCCACGGCTTGCCGGCGGGATCGGCCGAGGCGCGGTTGTAGAGGATGCGGCGGTTGGCCGGCCACGAGAAGCCCCAGTTGGGGATAGATGCCGAGCCCGGTCGGGTCGGCTGCGTCGCGGCGCATCGACATGTTGCCGGCCTCGGTATAGACGCCGGTGTAGATCCAGCATGCCGCCCGAGGTCTTGCCGTCGTCGCGCATCATGCGCGAAGCTCGGCAGCAGCTTGCCGGCCGCCAGCAGCACCTTGCTCGGATCGGCCGGATCCGGGCAGGTCCTCGAGCGCGTAGCCGTTGATCTCCTTCAGCGACCTCGGCCGGATCGGGATTGTCCGGCTTCTTGTAGGTCCAGTGCAGTGTTGACGATCGGATCGGGGAACGCGCCGCCTTCCTTGGCGTAGAGCGCGCGCAGGCGCGCTGGAGAGTCGGCGACATGATCTCGATGTCGCTCTTGCGACTCGCCCGGCGCCGTCCGCCGCCTTCCAGTGCCACATGATGCACAGCGGCTGGAGTTGGTGGCGCTGCCCTCCTCCTCGGCATAGGCAGGTCGCCGGCAGCTGGATGACCTCGGTCTGGATCGCCTTGCGGATCGACGTCGTTGTACTCGCCGTGGTTCTCCCAGAACCGCGCCGTCTCGGTCTCGCAGCGGATCGATGATGACCAGCCACTTGAGCTTGGCGAGGCCGGTCGCGACCTTCGTCTTGTTGGGCGAACGCCATGCAGCGATGTTGAAGCCCTGGCAGAACAGGCCGTTCATCTGGCCCGCCGCCATCATGTCGAACGCATCTTCAGCACGTCGTAGCTGGCGTCGAACTTGGGCAGGTAGTCGTAGGCCCAGTCGTTGTCCTTGGTCGCCGCCGTCGCCGAACAAGCTCTTCTGCAGGCTGACGAAGAACTTCCGGTAGTTCTGCCAGAAGCTGGTCTGGCCCGGCCGCAGCGGCTTGAAGCGCGCGGCTTCGATGTAGTCGTCGTAGGTCGCCTCGCGTCTCGGTCGGCAGCGACGAGGTAGCCCGGCGTCGAGGTCGACAGCAGGCCGAGGTCGGTGATGCCCTGGACGTTGGAATGGCCGCGCAGCGCGTTCACGCCGCCGCCCGGCATGCCCATGTTGCCCAGCAGGAGCTGGATCATGGCCATCGACGCGGATGTTCTGCGAGCCCGTCGAGTGCTGCGTCCAGCCCAGCGCGTACATCGACGTCATCGCCTGCGGTCGGGCGTCGAGGTCGCGGCGATCATCTCGCAGATCTTGCAGGAACTTGGCCTTGGGCGTGCCGCGTGATGCGCTCGACCATCTCGGGCGTGTAGCGCTCGACATGGGCCTTCAGCAGGTTGATGACGCAGCGCGGGTTCTGCAGCGTGTCGTCGACCTTGGCGCATGCCGTCGCTCGTCGAACTCGTAGTCCCAGCTCGAGCGGTCGTACGTAGCTCTTCGCGCCTCGTCGTAGCCGGTGAACAGGCCGTCCTGGAAGCCGAAGCCCTCCTTCACGATGTAGGAGCGCGTTGGTGTAGGCCTTGACGTACTCCTGCTGGATCTTGTCGTTGGCCAGCAGGTAGCTGCATCACGCCCGACAGGAAGGCGATGTCGGTGCCCGGCGCGGATCGGCGCGTAGACGTCGGCCACCGCGGCCGAGCGCGTGAAGCGCGGATCGACCACGATCAGCTTGGCGCCGTTGTTGGCCTTGGCCTCGGTCACCCACTTGAAGCCGCAGGGATGGGCTTCGGCGGCATTGCCGCCCATGATCAGAACGAGATCGGTGTTCTTGATGTCGTTCCACGAGTTCGTCATCGCGCCGCGGCCGAATGTCGGGGCCAAGACTGGCCACCGTCGGACCGTGTCAAACTCGTGCCTGGTTGTCGAACGCCAGCATCCCGGTAGCTGCGCACGACCTTGTAGGTGAGGTAGCCCGCCTCGTTGCTGACGCCGAGGCCGCCGAGGAAGCCGGTGCTCAGCCAGCGGTTGACCGTGACGCCGTCGCGGTTCTTGGCGATGAAGTTCTTGTCGCGGTCTTCCTTCATCAGCTTGGCGATGCGGTCCAGCGCGAAGTCCCAGCTCACGCGCTCGAACTTGTCGCGAGCCCGGCTTGCGATGCATCGGGTACTTGCAGCCGGTTGGCGCTGTGCACGTAGCCGAGCGAGGCCGCGCCGCGCGGGCAGAGCGTGCCGCGATTGACCGGATGGTCCGGATCGCCCTCGATATGGATGACCTTCGGCTTGGCGTCCTTGCCGTGCCGTCGGCCATCGAATAGATCAGGACGCCGCAGGCCACCGCGCAGTAGGGGCAGGCGTTGCGGGTCTCGGTCGCCTTTTCGAGCCTGAACGGCCGGACGCCGGCGGCGAGCGCCTCGCCCGCCTCGATGAATCCCAAGGCGCCAACGGAAGATGCGGCGAGGCCAGCGGCGCTCACCTTCATGAATTGCCGACGAGTGACGGCCATAGCTGCGCTCCCATCCCAGCGACGCTTGATGGGGCGCTTGAGCGCCCCTTGCTTGCTGATGCGTCCTGACAGTGAAACGTGAGCAGTGGCTGCTGAATCAACTGAATTCCGTTCACATTTCAGGGAAATACCGATTTCGTGAAAACGCCGTAGCCGTTCAGGCTTCTTCTGCAGGCCCCAGGTTTCTGCAAGCAACTGGCCGATCCGGGCCGCCATCAGCCGGTTGCCAGGGCTTTCGCCGGCGGCGTCGCGCCAATAGTGGATATGGTCGGCGTAGATCGTGCCCTTCTCGTTCGCGAAGATGTCGCCCAGGTCGTAGATCGGCAGGCCGCGCTCGCGCAGCGTCATCATGCCGGCCACGATCCGGCGGTAGAGGTCGCCGTAGGACAGGTCGCCGACCACGCGCTTCTCCTCCTCGGTCAGCGTCTTGCCCCAGGCCGGCACCGGCTGGAAGAAATAGGCCGACTTCACGCCGTTGTCGTGCGCCACCGCCTCCTCGGCCCGGAGGTATTTCTGATAGAGGCCGAGCTGGACGTCGAAGACGCGCTCGGCATTGCCGCGGATGTCCTGCGGCAGGGCGAACATGCTGCGTGATCGTCGTCCGCTTGCTGGACTTGAAACTGTCCTTGCCCTTGGCCACCGCCTCGATGCCGCGGATGATCAGGTAGGCCGCATGCGACTGGCCCAGGATCGGGATTGAGCGCCAGCGTGCCGGCCATGCGCCCCATCACCCAGCCGATCGCCGCGTCGCCGAAATTCTCGTCGGCGACGAACGGATTGACCTCCAGGAAGTTGGAGGCCGGCGCCTTCGAGGCGCTCGGTCCGCATACGGCCGGAAGTAGTAGTGCTCGTTGAAGCCGCCCAGCGATGATCATGGCGTCGACCGAGCTGGCATAGAGCGAGAACAGGATGAACGGCTGCGGCTCCTTCCAGGCGCCGTCGGCGCCGTCCAGCACCATCCACGGCTTGCCGTTGGGGCTGACGTATTTCTTGTTCAGCTCCTCCTCGAGATAGCGCGGCGCCGGCGGCTTCTGGTTCTGGGCGAGCTGCGAGGCGACCGAGCCGCCGATCAGCATGACGACGTAGTGGTCGGTCGGCTTGACGGCGGGGAAATCCGGACCGAACAGGCCGACATTGTTGACCCAGGGCATGCCGCACGGCGGGTTGGCGTGGTGGACGAACGCCACATAGGGATGCGGATAGAGCGTGTCGACGTAGCGGCAGGCCGTGCCCTTGGTCGCGTCGCGCACATAGGTGTTCTGGGTGCGCTCGAACAGCTCGGCGGCCGGCGTGTAGCGGCCGTCCTCGATGTACAGCCAGGCGATCGCCGTCGACCTCGATCAGGGCCAGCGCGAGCGACGATCCCGATGAGGATCGAGATCCAGCGCGAAGATGCGCTGCTTCATCGTAGATCCCGCACTTCATATCCTCCACCGTCAGACGCGGCGCCCTCGTCATACGGCGTGCGCAGGCGGGCGTTCCCGTCGTCTCGACCGGGCGCGAAGCGCGGGCGGAGACGACCTGCTCTCAACGATAAGCGGACTATCGCAGCGAGTCTGCCCGCATAACCCCTTCCGGGCCTCGGTCGAGCCGACTGGAAATCGTCGTGTGCGACAACCTCCCGATAAGCCGGGGAGGCGAAGAGAACTGTCGACCGCTGACATGATCTAGCGCCTGCTGTTCCGGACCGCCCGCCACACCCGCTGCGTGCGCGTGTCGCCGGAACAGATACTCGCACATTGCGCAACGCCCAGCGGCCACAGCGCATCCATGTGATCGCGTTCATCACCGTGGGCGTCGAGCCCACCGCGCCCGATTCGCCCACGCCCTTGGCGCCCAGCGGATTGTTCCGTGGACCGCGCACGCTGTCGTCGAGCGCGTTGGAGAAGGTCGGGAAGGTCGCGGCGCGCGGCATGGCGTAGTCCGCCCAGAACGAGGCCGGTGATGAGCTGGCCGGTTTCTCTGCCGGTCGTAGACATTCTCCTCGAGCAGCGCCTGGCCGATGCCCTGGGCGCAGCCGCCCTGGATCTGGCCGAACACGATCGGCCGGTGCAGGCTGGCCGACATCGTCGACGGTGGTGTAGCGCTTGAGCTCGACCGCAGAGGCCGGTGTCGGGATCGATCTCGACCTCGCCGACATGGGCGCCGTTGGGCCAGGCGATGCCGTCGACCGTGTTGACGTTCTCGATGAAAGATGCGCTTGCCGGGCTGCTTGGCGGCCAACTCGCCCAGGCCGATGCCGCGGTCGGTGCCGGCGATGGTGAAACGGCCGGCGGCGTAGCCGATGTCGGCGGCGCTGGCCTCGAGCGCGTCGGCGGCCAGCGCCTTGCCCTTGTCGACGAGCTTCTCGCTGCCGCTCAGCACGGCCGAGCCGCCGATATAGGCCGAGCGCGAGCCCATCGAGCCAGCGCCGCCGACGCGATCGGAATCGCCCATGGCGATCTGGATCAGGACGAGTCGATGCCCAAGAGCTCCGAGGCGAGCTGGGTGGCTGGTCTCGAATTTGCCCCCATGCCCTGGGTGCCCATCCAGATCCACGACCTTGCCGTCGGCCTTGACCTCGTAGTGGGCCATCTCGTCCATGACCATGGCGCCGGTCCATTCGACGTAGGAGGCGAGCCCGCGGCCGTAGAGCTTGCCGCGCTTCTCCGCCTTGCTTGCGCGCGGCGAAGCCCGTTTCAGTCGGCAACCGCCAGCGTCTTGGTGAGGAACAGGTTGAAATCCACCCGTGTCGTACGTCTCGCCCACCGCCGAGGTGGCTGGGGCATTTGCGCCGGCGTCACGAAGTTGCGCCGGCGCAGCTTCGGCAGAGATCCATGCCGATCTGGCGCGCCGCCGTGTCCACCAGCCGTTCGAGGTTGAGCAGGCATTCCGGCCGCCCGGCGCCACGATAGGCGCCGATGGTGCCCCGAATGGGTGAGCACGCAGGTGATCTCGAGATCGACCACCGGGATGTCGTAGGTGCCGGTCGTGACCTTGGGGCCGACGAACAGCGGAATGGCGACACCCGCGCGCCCGACGGATAGGCGCCGACATTGGCGAAGGCTTGCATGCGCAGCGCCAGGATCTTGCCGTCCTTGTCGAGCGCCAGCGCGCGCACTTGTGCGGCGCTGGTCGCGGCCGGCCGTCGCGCCGGCGAATTCCTCGCTGCGCTCGGCGTGCCACTTCACGGGACGCTTCAGTACCTTGGCCGCCCACACCGCGACCGCTTCGTCGGGCTGGATGCCGACCTTCGTACCGAAGCCGCCGCCGATGTCGCGCACCACCACGCTTGCACCTTGTCCTTGGGCATTTTAGGACGACGTCGCACAGCGTGTCGCGCGTGCCCTGGGGGTTCTGGCCTTGCCGATATGGACGATCGAGGCGATCGCCTTCCCACTCCGCCATCACGGCGCGCGGCTCCATGGCGTTCACGATCAGGCGCTGGTGCACGATGTCGAGCGACACGGTGTGGGCCGCCTGCTTGAAGGCGGCGTCGACCTTGGCGGCGTCGCCGAAGCGGTTGAAGCACCACGTTGCCGGGTGCGCCTTTCCAGACCTGCGGTGCGCCGGGCTTCAGGGCATCCTCGATCTCGCTGACCGACGGCAGGGGATCGTACGCGACCTCGACCAGCTCGGCGGCGTCCTGCGCCTGGGCGCGGCTCTCGGCCACCACGGCGGCCACCGCCTCGCCGACATAGCGCACGGCCTGGTGCGCCAGCGAACGGCGCGGCGTCATCTCGGGCTGCCGCCGTCGGCATTGGGGAACATCGCCGGAAGGGAGGGAGTCACCGACTCCATCATGGCCATGTCGTCCCAGGTGAAGACGGCGACCACGCCCGCAGCCTTACTGCGCAGCCGCCGTGTCGATCCTGACGATCCGGGCATGGGCGTGCGGCGAGCGCACCAGCACGAAGGTGCGCCTGTTGGGCCAGGCCGGAGTTGTCGGTAAAGCCGCCGGTGCCGGTCAAAAGCCGATCGTCCTCGACACGCTTGATGTACTGGGCCTTGCCGAACACCGCCATACGCTACTCCTGTTGTCCTGCCCGATGCAGGATCGGGCGGGACTATAGCGGCGAGGCGGCGTCCGACAAGGCAGCGCGGCGGAAGGTCTCGCTACCATCGTGCGCGGGCCCTGCTGCAAGCCGGTGCGTTGAATTTCCGGTATTTGCGGTATTTCCGGCAGTCGTTTTACGACGTCGGCCAAGGCCGGATTGACCTGCCACCGCCGCGCCGGCCGGCCGGGTCCCGCGTGATCGTCGGCACGATACGGGGCGGACGAAGCCGAGGAGTCCCAGACGATAAAGCACCCGTTGGGCACCGTCCGGCTGCTGACCGTCCTGGCCCAGCGCCCGCGCACCTGATGTCTTCGCGGGAGACCACCGTGGCCCCGCTGTCCTTCAGCCAGCGGGCCACCCGCGCGGCACGCCGCGACCCTCGGAAGTTGTCAGTGTCGCGCGATCGAACACGGCGCGGGCGTGCGGCCGGAAATAGCCGTTCCACAGCTCGACGGCGGCCGCCACCTGGTCGCGGCCGATATGTCCCGGCAGACCGGACGAGGCCAAGCCAGACCACGCGGGCAGCTTCGATGATGCCAGCCAGCCGCGCCACCGTTCCGCCGCCTTTGCCCAGCCAGCCGGCTTCGATGCCCTTCGGCCTGGCGCCTCTCGGTCGTGCAGGCGGGCGAGAAAGCCGTCGAATTCCTTGCTGCCCTTGCGCGTCGACGACGAGCACCAGCGGATCGTCCGGGGTGCGCGCCTTGCGGGCAATGCGCCGCAGCATGGCGAGCGCCTGGTCGTCGCGCGCGGGCTTGCGCTCGGCCAGCGGGCAGTAAGGCGGAAGGTCGGGCCAGCCATAGAGAAGACGCGCCGCCAGGTCCATGGTCGGCCTGCTGGAACATCTCCTGCAGCGAGTCGTGCTGCATCGTGGCCAGGATGCTGACGGGAAACCGCGCGAGCTGCCGCGCTGTCCCGGCATGGGGGATGGAGACCGGGTTGGCGGCCCATGCTTCCCGCCAGGCGCTGCCGGCAGAAGCTCGGCGAACCACGGCGCGGGCTCGTCGCGCCACAGCAGGACGCCGCGCGGGTTGGCGGTGACGGCCTTGGCAACGGCGTCCAGCGCGACGTCGGCGATGAGCGTCCGGAAACGCCGCCGGCTTCGCCTCGCGGCCTGCTCACCCTCGATCGTGGTGAGCAGATGGCGGACCGAGGCCAGCGCCGGCGACTTGCCGCTGGACGAGGCGCCGATCAGCGCCTGCCACAGGACCAGCGGCTCGGCCCAGCCGGGCGTGACCTGCACCGCCGCGCCGGCGCCGCAGAGACCGGCCGCGGCGCCCAGCACGGCCTGCGCCACATAGTCCGCCGGTGCGCCGGTCGAGCGCGCCGTGTCGGCTTCACCCAATCGCGCCACGGGCTGAGGCAGGACGTGCAGGGGAAAAGGCGGGACGGGTGCGCGCCTGTCTTCGAGCAGACTGGCGTCGAGTTCGGGCCAGCCCGGATCAGAAGAAGGAATGGCCCGCAGGCGAACCGCGCGGCGACGGCAAGGCGCCGTTCCTGGCGCGTCGCCGCCGGCGGATTGGTCGTCCGTCGGATGGGAAGAGGACATGTGCCGATTCTCCTGATGAAACCGGCATATTCAAAACCCAACATTGCTCCGATCCGTCAAGCGCAAAACGAGGTCGGGCAACGGAAAGATGGCAGGGTGTATGACTCTGCCCGCCCGCATCCGGCCTGATTAGCGGGCGGCAATCTTCGAGCGGCCGCGCAGCTACCAGCTCGCTCGCCGGCTGCGGCGGTCAGCGCGTGGCTGGAGTCCTGGCCGGCGATGGTGCCCTCGTAGCGGAGGTAGACGCCCATCGCCTCGGCGATCGCGGTGCTGGCCGAGAAGCCGAGCACCGCGCCGTCGCGCGTCGGCGCCGCGCCGAACACCGTGAACGGCACCGCAGGCGCGCCGGCGAACGACGCCGTCACCGGCCGCGCCGTGTCGGAATATTCATGGCTCCAGCCGAAGCGCAGTTGCGCCGCGATCCTGTCGCGCAGGCCCAGGTCCATCGAGGCGCCGAGCTGCGCGCCGAAGATGGTGCGCAGCGAGCTCGTGGTCTGCTGCGCCACGCTGAGGTTGAGCGACTGCGCGCCGGTCTCGGTGAAGCCGTTCTGCGTCGCCGTCGAGCCCTGCAGCAGCGCGAACGGCGTGATGAAGTAGCCCGGCGCGCCGCCCAGATCGACGCGCCAGCCGGCCTCGATCTGGCCCAAGAACTGGTTGGCGCCGGCCTGGCCGTAGGCGGTGCGCGGCTGCAGGCCGGCGATGTTGATCGGCCGCCACAGCTGGTTGGACGATGTAGGCGTAGGCCGCCACGCGCATCGACGTAGACCGGGCCCTGCAGGAAGCTGGCGTAGAGGCCGGCCTGCACGCTGTCGGTGACGCTGCGGCCGTCGAAGCCGCCGGTCCACTGCCCGCCGGTCTGATAGCCCACCGTGACGCCGGCCAGGAAGTTGTCGCCGAACCTGCGGTCGAGGCCGCCCGAGAAGCCGCCGACGCTAGTAGGTGAAGGTGCCGGCATTGTCGTTGCCGGCGATGGTGCCGGTGCCGCCGACCGCGCCGCCCCAGGCGCCCCACAGAGCCGGCGTCGTCGCATCGCAGGCGACGTCGCAGGCTTCGGCCAGCGCGACGCGCGTGCCGCCGCCGCTGCGGCTGCCGGCGCGGTTGGCGAAGTTGGACAGGAAGAGCTGCGCGCCCTGCACCATGGCGTTGCCGAAGCCGGCATAGTTCTGGCCGCTGATGGCGTTCGAGCGTCAGCGGCCCTGCGCGCGTGCTGAGCGCCGGCGATGGCGTTCAGCACCGCGGCGTAGTCGCCGCTGGCCGAGTCGAACGGTCTGGTCGAGCACGCGGCCGACCGGCGCGCTGGTTGGCAGGTGCCGCGCGCCGACAGGAGAAGGCGTTCTGGCCATCGACAGCGTCAGGAACACGTCGTTGGCGTCGTAGCTGACAGCGACGGCGTCAGGAAGGCGAAGTTGCTGGTGACGCCGGAGTAGGTGCCGGCGACGCCGCCGGTGGCGCGCAGGATGGTGTAGGTGGTGCTGCGGCCGTAGCTGCCGGGCTGGGCCAGCACCTGCACGGTCGCCGCCGTTGATGGTGGCCGTGCCGCCGACATTGATCGCGATCGCTCTGGCCGGCGGCATTGGCCTCGACCTGGTAGGTGCCGCCCGGTCTGGCTGAAGTTGCCGCTGACCGTGAGCGTGCCGATCGAGTTGCCCGGGCGCGAGGATGCCGCCGTTCGACGACGAGGCCGCCGATCGTGCCGGTGCCGCCCAGCGGTGCCGCCGTTGCCGATCGTGACGCGTGCTCGCCAGGCTGCCGTTCACGACCAGGCTGCCGTCATGTGATCGTCGTCCGCCGGTGTAGGTGCTGGCGCCTGCCAGCGTCAGCGTTCCGCCGCCGACCTTGACCAGCGAGCCGCCGGTGCCGCCAGCGGCACCGCCGTCGGCGATGATGCCGCTCACCGTGGTCGAAAGGTTGGTGGTACCGACCGTGAGCTGCTTCGAGCCGATGCGATAGAGGCCGGCGCCGGCAATCGAGCCGACGGTCGTCCCGGCCGTCACCAGGCCCGAGATGTCGACGGTACCGCCGGCGTTGGCGACGATGGTAGGCGCTGCCGGCGTTGCTCGCCTCGAAGAAATACGTGGTGCCGCCGTTGTTGTTGGATGATGGTGGCATTGCCCGCGCTGCTGGTCTCTGCCGAAGTAGGCGATGCCGCCGCGCTGTTGTTGACGATGGTGGCGTTGCCGGCGTTGCTCCTTGCGAAGGAAACAGGCGCCGCCGGACAGGAACTGCGAGCGATCGAGAAGACCATTGTTGCTGTTGACGATGGTCGCGCTGCCGGCCGTGGCGGTGTTGCCGAACCCGTGAAACCGTTGTTCCGGTTGAAGATGGTGGCATTGCCTGCCGTGCTGGGCGTCGAAAAAACTGGCGAGTTCCGCCGAAATTGTCGGGCGAAATCAGGACGCCGTCGTTGACGATGGTGGCGTTGCCCGCGCTGCTGGCATTGGCGAACAGCGTGAGGCCGAGCTGATTGTTGACGATGCTGGCGTTGGCCGCGCTGCTGGCATTGGCGAAAGCCGTGCCGCCGCCCTGATTATTGGCGACGATGCTGGCGTTGGCCGCGCTGCCGTGCCATTGACGAAAACCGTGCCGCCGGACGTGGTTGATGATGGTCGGCGCGGAACGCGGAGCCGTTGACGATGCCGCCCCCGTGATGGTGAGGGTGGCGAGGTTGCCGACGGCGAACGTAGCAGCCGGCGCCGCCGCATTGAACTGCATTATACTTGATCGACGCATCGTTCGAGATAGTGACCGATGTGGGCGCACCGTTGCTGGTGAAGGTCGCCTTGTTGTCGGGGACGGCCGGCGTGGAACTCCAGTTGCTGCCGGTGGTCCATTCCGGCTCCGGGACCGTTCCAGACGCCGTCGACTGCAGCGGCTAGCCCGCAATTGCGATGCCGCCGAGCAACAGGCCGCCGAACACGGGCCGCCGCCCGGCGCGCTCGATGCGCGGCCACAACCAGACAGAACATACTGCCCCAACCCCCTGCGACTCCACGCAGCGGCGACGCTACGTGGAAAAGCGCACCCGATCAATCATCGCTGGGGGGTCCTGCGCCGCGGCCGAGGCCGGCCGCCGATCGCCTTGCAAACGGCCAGATCGCGCCGTTACTTCGCCGCTGCTGCCGCGGCGCCCTGCCATGGCGACTTCGGCGTCCTGGTTGCTCATCACGCCCGAGGCGCCGATGGCGCCCACGATCTTGCCGTCGACCACGATCGGCACGCCGCCTTCGAGCGGCGTGACGCCGGACTGGCCGAGGATGCGCAGGTTGACGCCGCCCTGGGCGATGCCGTCCTGCAAGGCCTTGGTCGGCCGCTTGAAGTTGTTGGCGGTCACCGCCTTGCCGATGGCGATGTCGACGCTGGCATGCTGGGTGCCGTCCATCTTGGAGAAGGCGACCAGCTTGGCCGAGCTGTCGACGATGGCGATGGCGACCGGCCAGTTGTTCTTCTTGGCCTCCGCCTCGGCGGCGGCGAGCGCCTTCTTGGCCGCATCGAAGCCGATGCCGACGCCGTAGGCCGGCGGCGGCGGCGGCGCTGGCGTCTGGGCGGCAAGCGGCGAGACGACGAAAGCGGCGGCAACGGCGGCCGCGACGATGAGCCTGTTCATGGCGTTTTCTCTCCCTGGTTGTCCGTCTTCAGGACGGGCCGGGAACTATGAACGAGGCGCCGCTCGCCGTGCAGGCCCGGCAACGGTCACATTCGAGTGACGTTTGCGTCGTCCCGAGCGGAGCTGCCCCCTCGACTTCGCTCGGGTAGACTCAGGGCGGCGCAGTCGAGGGACCTTCTCTCACGAAAGGCCGCTTGTGGTGGAGGAAGGTCTCTCCGCTCCGCGCTTCGCGCTCGGTCGAGACGACGGGAAAGCTCGCCGCCTTGCGATAGCGCTGCGCGTCAGTGCTTGAGGTTGGGCATCTCGGTCAGCGGCACGATGCGGATGCCGGCGGCCTCCAGGCCCGTCGCGCACCGCCTTGGAGACCGTGACCGCGGTCGGGCCGTCGCCATGCACGCAGATCGAGATCGACCTGGCAGGGAATGCGCTTGCCCGAGGTCGAGTAGATCGCCTGCTCGTCGACCATGCGGCGGACATTGGCCACCGCCTGGGCCGGATCCTTGATCATCGAGTTGGCTTCCTTGCGCGGCGTCAGCAGGCCGTTGTCGCTGTAGGTGCGGTCGGCGAACACCTCCTCGGCCACGCTGCAGCCCGCGCTTGCGCGCCGCCTTGCCCTGCTCGGTGTTGGCCTGGGCGAGGAAGATCAGGTCGCGGTCGACCGCCTTGGTGGCGCGGCAGATCGCCTCCGACATCTCCGGCGCTCTCGGCCGACATGTTGGCCATCATGCCGTGCGGCTTCATGTGCGTGACCTTGGCGCCGTGCAGCGCCGCGATCGCCTGCAGCGCGCCGATCTGGTAGGCGATGTTGGCCTCGAGCTCCTTGATCGTGAGGTTGATGACGCGGCGGCCGAAGCCCTGCAGGTCGGCGAAGCCGGGATGGGCGCCGATCGAGACGCCGTTCTGCTGGCAGAGCTTCACCGTGTCGACCATCACCACCGGATCGCTGGCGTGGAAGCCGCAGGCGACGTTGGCCGACTTCACGATCTTCAGCACCTCGGCGTCGTTGCCCATCACCCACGGGCCGAAGCTCTCGCCGAGGTCGGAGTTGATGTTGACGAAGCCGGCGTTGGTGGCGGCCATGTGGAGACTCCCTCGAATCGAAGCGCGCTATCCTAGCAGACGTGAGCGTTCGATACCTGTCCTGCGGCGATACCGCCTTTACCGTCGAATTCGGCAACGAAATCTCGCCCGAGATCAACGGCCAGGTGATGGCGCTGCACGCCGCCATCGGCCGGCCAGGCCGCCGGCAGCCTGCCGGGCGTGGTCGAGACCGTGCCGACCATGCGCTCGCTGATGGTGAGCTACGATCCGCTCGCGACCTCGCGCGCCGAGCTGCGAGCCCGAGATCGACGCCGCTGATCGCCCGCGGCCTGCCGGCCGGCAGGCAGAGCCGCCACGTGTACGCATCCCCTGCTGCTACGACGATCCCGAATTCGCGCCCGACCTCGCCGAGGTCGCCAAGCGCACCGAAGAAGACGACCGAACAGGTGATCGCGGGCCACCTCGCCTCGCCGTTCAAGGTCTATGTGCTGGGCTTCATGCCGGGCCTGGCCTATGTCGCGGGCCTCGACCAGTCGCTGTACCTGCCGCGGCGCACGCCAGCCGCGCGTGCGCGTGCCGCGCTCGTCGGTGGCCATCGCCATGGACATGACGACCATCTATCCGTTCGAGAGCCCGGGCGGCTGGCACCTGATCGGCCGCACGCCGCTCTGGATGTTCGACCAGCGCCGCGAGCAGCCGGTCTTCCTGGCGCCGGGCGATCTGCTCTCCTTCCAGCGCATCGATCGCAGGAGCTTCGACCGCATCGCCCGCGCGGTCGAGGCCGGCACGTTCGACTGGGCGAGCCTTGGTGCGCGACGCATGAGCGCCGCGCTGAAGGTCGTGCGCGCGGGCCTGTTCGACACCGCTGCAGGATCTCGGCCGCATCGGCTTCATGGCGCTCGGCATGCCGACCGCGGGCGCGATGGACCGCGTGGCGCTGCGCCTGGCCAATGCGCTGTGCGGCAATCCGGCCGGCACGGCGGGCCTGGAGATCGGCGTCATGGGCCCGGACCTGCTGGTCGAGGCCGACAGCGTGCGCGTCGCGCTGGTCGGTCCGCTCTCGCCTGCCGCTGATCGAAGCGCCCGGACGCGCCGCCCAAGCCGCTCGAGTCCGATCGCACGCATCTCCTGAAGCGCGGCCAGGTCCTGCGGGTCGGCATGGTCGAGGGGTCGAGCACGGCCTACCTCGCCGTCGCCGGCGGCTTCGCCCTGCCGCCCTTCATGGGCAGCCTGTCGACCTATGCCCGCGCCGGCGTCGGCGGCTTCAGGGCCGCAAGCTCGCCGCGGGCGATGCCCTGCCGCTCGTGCGCGAGCAGCGCGCCGCCGGCGACGAGAGAAAGCTCGGCCAGCCCTTCGACTATGGCAGCGGGCCGATCCGCATCGTCTGGGGGCCGCAGGACGACTATTTCAGCGCAGCGGGCCGCCGCACTTTCATCGAGTCCGACTACCGCGTCTCCAAGGAAGCCGATCGCATGGGCATCCGCTTCGAGGGCCCGACGATCGAGCACGCCGTAGCGTCGACAAGGGCGGCGCCGACATCATCTCCGACGGCATCGGGCCCGGCGCCATCCAGGTGCCCGGGCGCCGGCCTGCCGATCGTGCTGCTGGCCGACCGGCAGACCGTGGGCGGCTATCCCAAGATCGCGACCGTGGCCTCGGTCGACCTGCCGCGGCTCGGCCGCCTGCTGCCGGGCCAGACGGTGCGCTTCGCGCCGGTCACGGTCGAAGAGGCCGAAGCGCTGCGGCGCGACCAGGAGGCGCGGATCGCGCGCGCCATCGCCGACTTCAAGGCCGCGCCGCCCGCCGGGCGGCATCGACCTCGTGCGGCTCTACGAGGAGAACCTGATCGACGGCATCGTCTACGAGCGGGATCAGGCGTCGCGGTAGACGGTCGTATCGAAGCCCTCGTCGGCCGAGGGCGGCACCGAGGTAGCCGGTGATCTCGTCGAACTCCGCATCACTTACCGTGAACTGATGCGTGCCGAGCCGCGTTGCGTTGCCGCAAGCGGCGTCTTGCAGACGGCGTCCGGCACGGTCGATGAAGTGCAGCTCGGTGCGCCGCGCCCGCCTTCTCGAACAGGCCGCGCGATCCACTGCCGGTTGGCGATGCGTGTTGGCAGGAAAGTCGAGCACGACCGACAGGCCGGCCGCGCAGAAGGGCCTCGGACATGGCCGCCCATTACCTCACGCAGACGACGGGAATTGCGGGCGTAGTCGGCCACCGTCCGTTGTTCGTCGCGGTAGAGCGTGGACAGCCAGACGTCCTCGCTGATCAGGATCGTGGCGGGCGCGCGTCGGCCAGGCGCCGGGCCAGCGTCGACTTGCCGGCGGCGATCTTGCCGCAAATCATCGTGCAGCGTCGGCGGCTCCGCGGCCACGCTCAGTCGCGTCGCCTCGCCCATGCCGTCGAACGACATGCGGCCGGGGCCCGACATGTAGAGCGCCAGCAGCCCGCCGACGATGGCGAAGTTCTTGAGGAAGTGGAACATCTGGGTGCGGTCGGCGAAATTGGCGTGGAACAGCAGCGCCGTCACCACGCAGAAGCCGGCCAGCGCCAGCGCCACGAAGCGCAGCTGATGAACCGATGATCAGCAGCAGGGCGCCGGCGATCTCGACGAAGATCGCGACCGGCAGCAGCAGGCCGATCACGCCGTGCTCGGCTCATCAGGATGCCGGTCTCGTCGTAGCCGCTGATCTTGCCGATGCCCGACCACAGGAACAGGCCGGCCACCAGGCAACGGCGCCACCAGCAGCACGACTAGCTGTCGCCCGTTTCGTCCATCGGCCCGCTCCTCCGCCTCTGGCTGCTTTCAGTGTAGCCGCGTCCGGCCCGGCGTTGGTACGAGACAGGGCCGGCTGGAGACGATTGAAACAACCGGACCGGGAAACGGCGAGATGACTTGGCAACCCGAAATGGACGAGCTGCGCCGCCGCCAGGAGATGACCAGGCGCATGGGCGGCGCCGACAAGGTGAAGCGCCAGCACGACGGCGGCCGCCTCACCGTGCGCGAGCGCATCGACCGGCTGGTCGACCAGGGCTCGTTCCGCGAGATCGGCAGCATCGCCGGCAAGGCCGAGTACGACGGCCGCAACGACCTGGTCGACCTGATGCCGGCCAACTGCCGTGATGGGCCGCGCGCAAGATCGACGGCCGGCCGGTCGCCGTCACCGGCGACGACTTCACCGTGCGCGGCGGCTCGGCCGACGCCACGATCAAGGAAAAGCACATCTTCATCGAGCGCTACGCCAACCAGTATCGCGTGCCGCTGATCCGCATGATCGAGGGCTCGGGCGGCGGCGGCTCGGTCAAGACCATCGAGACCACCGGCCGCGCCAACGTGCCGGGCGTGCGCGGCTGGGAATGGGTGGTGCAGAACATGGGCGCCGTGCCGACCGTCGGCGCTGGGCCTCGGCTCGGTCGCCGGGCCTGGGCGCGGCGCGGCTGGCCGCCACGCACTACTCGGTGATGGTGAAGGAGATCTCGGCGATGTTCGTCGCCGGCCCGCCGGTGGTGAACCGGCTCAGCGCCAAGCAGTACGACAAGCAGGAGCTGGGCGGCTGGGAGATCCAGCTGCGCGCCGGCGCGATCGACGAGGCGGTCGACAGCGAGGACGAGGCCTTCGCCGCGACGCGCCGCTTCCTCTCCTACCTGCCGTCCTCGGTCGACGAGCGCGCCGCCGCGCGGGCCGCAGACCGACGATCCCGGCGCGGCGCGAGGAGTCGCTGTTCGACGTCATCCCGCGCGACGTCCGCAAGGTCTATCGCATCCGGCCGATCGTCGAGAAGGTCGTCGACCAGGGCTCGCTTCTTCGAGATGGGCAGGCTCTACGGCCGCTCGGTCGTCACCGGCTTCGCGCCGCATCGACGGCTGGCCGGTCGCCGTCATGGCGAGCGACCCGATGTTCTACGGCGGCGGCTGGACGGCCGACGCCTGCCAGAAGGTGGCGCGCTTCGTCGACACTGGCCGAGACCTTCCATCTGCCGGTGGTCTATTTCTGCGACTGCCCGGGCTTCCTGATCGGGCTCGAGGCCGAGAAGAGCGGCGTCATCCGCCAGGGCGTGCGCGCCATGTCGGCGATGTTCCAGACCACCGTGCCGTGGTGCACGCTTCATCATCCGCAACGCCTTCGGCGTCGCCGGCGCGGCGCACCAGAACGGCGCGCGGCTCAACTGGCGCTATGCCTGGCCGTCGGGCCGCTGGGGCTCGCTGCCGCTGGAGGGCGGCATCGAGGCGGCCTACCGCGCCGACATCGCCGCGGCGGCCGATCCCAAGGCCAAGATGGCCGAGATCGAGGAGCGGCTGAACAAGCTGCGCTCGCCGTTCCGCAGCGCCGAGACCTTCTGGATCGAGGAGATCATCGACCCGCGCGACACCCGCAAGATCCTCTGCGAGTTCGTCGAGCTGGCGCGCCCCGGTGCGCGGCAGCGGCCCCAGCCGCCACTGGATGCGGCCTGTAGCGGACCGGAGTCCGCTTCACTCCCAGCCGTAGCCCTTCAGACGCGGCAGCGTCCCGCAGAGCGGGATCGAACGGCGGGTTGCTGAGATAGTCCTTGTCGACCAGCACGAAGGCGCGGCCGGGCGTGCGGCTGACGATGCGCGCTCATGGCGCGGCAGCGACCAGTCCTGGGCGAAGAGCTTGTCCGGCCAGTCGAGCAGCGGCAGGTCGCGCGCGCGGATGATGCCCTGCGCGGTCGTCGACCAGGGCGCGCATGCGGCCGAGATAGTCCGACCACAGGCCGGTCAGCGCCACGTCGGGAACGGCGGCGGCGATGACGAGCACGGTCATGGCCAGCGACAAGGCGCTGCGAGACCGCCGGCAGGCGCAAGGTGACGAGCACCGCCGGCGGCGTCGCTGCCAGGCGACGTGGAGCCACATGCAGACCAGCAGCAGCGCCAGCAGCATGCCTGCCGCCTGGCGCGCGAGATAGTGCGCCGGCGGATAGAGGATGGAGTGCTCGTCGAGCAGCCGATACCACGGCGAGAGCACGAGGCGCGATGGCGGCGATGCCCATGACGACCAGCGGTCCCCTGCCCTGCAGCCAGGCCGGCCTGAGCCAGTCCGATCGCCGCCGCAGATCGCCAGCCCGATCAGCGGGATGACGAATTGCAGGTTCTGCCAGAAGTCGAAGCTCGTCGACCGCACCTTCACGAAGTGCGGATGGCTCCAGTAGTCGGCGATGGTCGCCGGCCGAGACCACGGCGGCGGCGAGGAAAGCCAGGGCGGCGATGCCGGCGGCAGCCAGCCTTGGCCCGACGCGGTCGCTCGTCGCTGCGCATCGACCAGACGATGGCCGCGGCGAGCGAGCGGCCCGAGATAGATCATCGCCTCGTAGGAGCGGACCGCAGAACACGCCGAGCAGGCACAGCAGCACGGCATCGCCCAGCCGCCTCTCGCGCCTCGTCAGCGTCACCGCCATGCGCGGCGGTCACGGCGGCGAAGGTGGCGTTGTACTCGCCGACGATGAAGAAGCAGGTCGGCAGATAGACCGTGGCGATCACGGCGATGACGATGCCGAGCAGCACGGCATCGCGCGCGCACGCGCGCCAGGGCCAGGTGGTAGAGCGCGGCCGGCAGGCCGAAGAGGGCGGCCGAGTAGACCATCGCCAGCAGCCTGGTGTCGCGCACGCCCGAGCTCGCGACAGCAGCAGCACCGGCGCCTGCGTCAGCCAGTCGACATGGGCGCGGGCGACGTAGAAATCGTGGAACCATCCGAGGTCGAGGATGTTCACCAGGAAGGACGAGCCGTCCCAGAACAGGCCGCGGCAGGTGACCGTGGCGTAGGCGGCCAGCGCCCACAGCAGCAGGACGACACCTCGATAGGCAGCGACCTGGGGCATCGCGCGCACCTAGTCGCGCCAGACGTATTGGCCGAGGGGGTACGGCTGCGCCGGCGGGAACGGTTGCCAGGCGTTGAAATCCTTGGGCGGCGCGATGATGCCGTCGCCACGCTTGGCGCGCAGCGCGAGGCTCTGGCTGGGCAGGATCCAGGCTTCGACCAGAAGATCGTAGGGATGCCGGGCCAGCGGCGAGTCCTCGAAGGCGATCACGCCGTCATGGCCGCGGACCGTCGCGCGCATCGGCGTCGAGATACGACATCCAGGTCCGTCGTCAGGTAGATGTCCGACGGCAGGATCGCCAGCGCGACCGCCAGCGCGAAGACCAGGAAGCGCCGTGCCGCCTCGGGCCTGCGCAGGACGGCGCAGCGCCGGCAGCTTGTTGCGCAGCTCGGATCCGTAGAACCAGATGAAGACCACGATCGTGGCGATGACCATGCCGGCGGCCGTCCGCGCCACGTATTGCGACTTGGCGAGCGGGCGCACCAGCGTGTCGCTGAGCACCAGCAGCGGCGACAGCGCCAGAATGACGAGGCACACGCGCGGCCCAGCGATAGGGCTTGCCGCGCAGCAGGTCGCGCGGCCGCACCAGCGCCCACACGACGACCACGAGCGTGGCCGCCAGCGCCAGGTCGAACTGCAGGTTCTGCCAGAAGTTCGTGGCGGTCTGGACCGTCTCGTCGAGATGCTCCTCCGAGTAGGGCCGCGTGAGCGAGCCGATGGCCACGAACATGCCGGCGATGAAGCCGACGACGGAAAGAAGATGCAGGCGTGTCGGCAAGCCACGGGCCGCGACGGCGCGCGCCAGATCGCCCACAGGATCATCAGCGACAGCAGCGGACCGAGATAGATCATCGCCTCGTAGGTCCGCACGGCCAGCAGGCCGATCACCGCCAGGAACAGCGCCGTCGACCACGGTGAGGCGCTTGGCCGTCACCAGCCGGACCGCCACCAGGATGGCGATGGCATAGGCGGTGTTGTATTCGCCGACGATGAAGAAAGAGGTCGTCATGAACACCACGGCGATGGCGGCGATCACGGCGGCCAGCAGCACGGCATCGTCCTTCACGCGCACCAGCGCCAGGTGATAGAGCGCGGTCGGCAGGGCGAACAGGCCGAGCGACAGCAGGCGGGCCATGAGGTGCAGGTCGGTGACGCCCAGGAAGAGCGCCGGTCATGATCGGCGCCTGGCCGACGACCATGGCGTAGAGGCGCGGCGCGTAGAAGTCGAAGAACCACTCGCGCCGGGCGATCTGGACGAGGAACGCCGAGCCGTCGACGAAGAGACCGCGGCTCTCCCAGCTATGCCAGAGCGCCAGCCCCCAAATCAGGCAGACTGTCGTTCGGTAGGCGACTGTTGTTGTTGGCATGCGCAAGCGTGCGGGCTCTACCGGAGCGCCGGCGCGGACGCAAGCGGTCCCGGCTTGCAGCGTCGATAGGGCGCTGTTAGCAAGGCGCCGCAATGCGAGGATCGACGATGCTCAGTTGGGAGAAAATCGACGCCATTCCGGGCTGGTTCATGTTCCAGTCCTACTGCGTCTGGCGCGCCCTGCTCGACCAGCAGGCCCGGGTCTCCGGCGACCTGTTCGAGATCGGCGTGTGGCGCGGCCGCTCGGCGTCGGTGCTCGCGTCCTACCGCAAGGGCGACGAGAAGCTCTATCTGTGCGACCTCAGGCTCGACGAGGCCGGCGGTGCAGCGCGCCATCCGCTCGGTCGGCAGCCGAGCCCGTCAACATCGTGCCGCTGTCGGGCCCGTCGGCCGACCTGCCGGCCAAGCTCGACCTCAAGGCCATGCACCAGACCGTGCGCTGGTTCCACATCGACGGCGAGCACACCGGCACCGCGGTCTATCGCGAGCTCGAATTCGCCAACCGCATCGTCAACACCGACGGCATCGTGGTGATCGACGACTTCTTCTCGCCGCGCTATCCGGCCAACACCACCGAGGCGATCCGCTACCTCGAGAAGAACCCGTTCCACTTCCGCCTGCTCGCCGTCGGCTTCAACAAGGGCTATCTCTGCCGGCCCGAGAGCCTGCCGCGCTACATGGACTTCATGGCCTCGGGCATGAGCCGCGCGCTCGCCGGCTACGGCGCCAAGACCACGATCTTCAAGACCACCGGCCCGTGGGACACCGACGCCGTCGGCATCACCGACTATGTCGACGATGCCGGCCCGATCGCCGGCCCCGACAACGAGCCGCAGCGCTGGCACATGATGCGCACGCGCCATGTCTGGGGGCCGCTGCGGCACCTGCAGAACGGCTGGCGGATGTTGCGGGGCGGTAGGTGACACCCGGTGCCATCCGAGCATGCAGGACCTCCTGCTGCCGAAGGTCACTGGCCTTTGGCCTCGGGATGACGACGGCTACGCCGCTGTCAGCCGTTCGCGATCTTCATCTGCTCGTCGAGGTCGTCGGCGATGAAGTTGCGCACGACCTCGTCGAGGTCGCTTGTCGATCTCGAAGCCGAGCGCGCGGGACGCGCTTGAATCGATGCCCTGGGGCCAGCCGTCGCAGATCTTCTGGATCGCCGGATCGTGCTGCCAGATCACCTTGCCGACCTTGCGGTTGCCGGCGTGGCGGCCGACCGCCTGCTCGAGTTCCTTGGCGGTGACGTTGATGCCGTTCAGCAGCAGCGTGCGGCCCGGGCCGAAGGCGTCGGACTGGCAGGTCGTGCAGGCGCAGGAAGGCGTCGACCGTCTTGCGCGGGCTCAGCACCACCATGATCGGTCCGCGGCGTCACCGGGCAGACGACGTCGACGCCGGTCAGCGGCTCGCGCACCACCGAGCTCGCCCAGGTCGAGGCCGCCTTGTTGGGCAGGCCGGTGCGCACGCAGATCGTCGGCAGCCGCACCGCGGTGCCGCGCAGAAATCCCTTGCGCGTGTAGTCGCGCATCAGGAACTCGCCGATCGATTTCTGCGCGCCGTAGGAGGTCTGCGGCGTGAGCGCGCGTGTCGTCGGTCACGGCCGGCGGCAGGTCGCCGCCGAAGGCGGCGAGCGAGCTGGTGAAGACGACGCGCGGATTGGTGCCGAGCGCGCGGCAGGCTTCAAGCACGTTGCGCGTGCCGTCGAGATTGACCCGGTAGCCGAGGTCGAAATCGGCCTCGGCGCCGGCGCTGACCACGGCGGCGAAGTGGAACACCGTGGCGGCGCCCTGCACGATCGATTGCACGGTGGCGAAATTGGCGATGTCGCCGGCCAGCGTCTTGACCCGCGGATCGTCGAGGCCCGGCCCGCTCGCCTTGCCGACGTCGAACAGCACCAGCTCGCTCACCCGCTCCGGCTTGCCGTCGGGGCCGGCGATCGAGCCCTGCTGCAGGAGCGTCGCGCCAGCTTCTTGCCGAGAAAGCCCGCGCCGCCGGTGATCACCACCTTCATGTCGTCTCCATCCCTTTGCCTCTGGGCCGATCTAGCCGATTCTCCGCCGACGAAAGTGTGCACAGATCGGCCGTTCACAGTCTATGTTGCGCTGCAATGGCGGGAACGACCGAAATCTTCGTCTTCAAGGACGCCCTGATCGTTCTGGGCACGGCGGCCGTCGTGGCGCCGGTGGTGCACCGCCTCAAGATCAGTCCGGTCCTCGGTTTCCTCGTCGTCGGCGCCGCGCTGGGGCCGCACGGCCTCGGCCGTCTCGCCGAGTATTCGCGCGCCATCGACTGGTTCACCGTCACCGGCGAGAGGCAGATCGCCTTCATCGCCGACCTCGGCATCGTCTTCCTGCTGTTCTTCATCGGCTTGGAGCTGTCGATGCGCCGCCTGCTCACCATGCGCCGGCTGGTGTTCGGGCTGGGCGGGCTGCAGGTCCTCGCTGACCGCGCTCCTGATCGGCCTCGGCGCGCTGTGGCTCGGCCAGCCGCCCGCCGCAGCGCTGATCATCGGCACCTGCCTGGCGCTCTCGTCGACCGCCATCGTCATGGAGCTGCTGTCCGGGCCAGCGCCGCATGATGTCGACGACCGGCCGCACCAGCTTCGCCATCCTGCTCGCCCAGGACCTCGCCGTGGTGCCGCTGCTGCTTCCTCATCAGCGCGCTCGGCGGACACGAGCGAGGGCGCCGTCGGTGATCCAGGGTGTCGTCGTGGCGCTGGTCGAGGCCGTGCATCGCCGATCGGCGTGATCGCCGTCGTCGGCCGCGTCGTGCTGAAGCCGTTGTTCCGGCTGGCCGCCAGGCACCGACAACCCGGAATTCTTCATGGCCGCCACCCTGCTGATCTCGGTCGGCTCCGGCGTGATCGCGGCCTATGCCGGCCTGTCGATGGCGCTCGGCGCCTTCATCGCCGGCCTGCTGCTGGCCGAGACCGAGTACCGCCGCGCCGTCGAGGCGATGATCGATCCGTTCCGCGGCCTGCTGCTCGGCGTCTTCTTCTTCTCGGTCGGCATGCACATCGATCTCGGCTTCATCTGGCGCGAGCCGCTGCTGGTGGCCGGCGCGCTTCGTCGGCATGATCGTGGCCAAGACGGTGCTGCTCGCCCCGCTCTGCCGGCTGTTCGGCGTGCCGTGGGCGGCCAGCGTCGAGACCAGCCTGCTGCTGGCGCCGGGCGGCGAGTTCGCCTTCATCGGCATCGGCCTTGCCGTCCAGGTCGGCCTGATCGGCGGCGACGTGGCGGCGGGCGTGCTGGCCGTGGTGTCGCTGACCATGGCGTCGCTGCCGCTTGCGTCGCCCTGTTCGCACGGCGCGCCGGACACCGTTTCGCCAAGCGAAGTCGCCGTCCGATCCGCTGTTCACCGTGCTGCCGCCGGACGACCACGCCAGGCGCGTCATCGTGGTCGGCCACGGCCGGGTCGGCCAGCTCGTCTGCGACCTCCTGGAGAAGCACGACATCGCCTACATCGCCGCCGACCGCGACACCGCCCTGGTCGAGCGCTGGCGCAAGCTCGGCCGGCCGGTCTATTACGGCGACGCCTCCAACCCGCTGTTCCTGCGGCGCTGCGGCATCGACGAGGCGCTGGGCGTCATCGTCACCATCGACACCGCCGCCGTCGACGACGTGGTGAAGGCGGTGCGCGCGCGGCGGCCCGACGTGATGATCGTGGCGCGCGCCCACGATGCCCAGCACGCCCGCCACCTCTATACGCTGCGGCGTCACCGACACGGTGCCGGAGACCATCGAGGCGAGCCTGCAGCTTGCCGAGTCGGCGCTGGTCGGACTCGGCGTGCCGATGGGCCTGGTGATCGCCTCGATCCACGAGCGGCGCGAGACGGTGCGGCACGAGACTGCAGGCGGCCGCCGGCAGCACGTCGTCGCTCACCGAGCAGATCCGCCAGGCGCGGCGCGACGCGAGCGCACCAAGACCATGAGGAAGCGCTTGAAGGTCATCAGCTGGAACCTGCTGCGCCTCACCGGCGCGGCCGTCGAGGACGTGGCGGCGCTGGTCGGACGCGAGAAGCCGGACCTGATGCTGATGCAGGAGGCGACGCAGCACATCGAGGCGCTGCCGTCGCTGGTCGGCGGCCATTTCCATCGCCTGTCCGTGGCTCGGCCGCATCCATGGCCTCGCGGTGTGGAGCCCGCACCGCTTCGCCCAGCCGCGCGCGCTCTCGCTGCCGGCCTCGCGGCTGCCCGGCCGCCTGCCGCGCCGGCGCGCGCAGCTCGTCCAGGTGGGCGACATCACCTTCGCCAACGTCCATCTCTCGCACGGCCAGCTGCCTGAACCGCCGCCAGCTTGCGCGCATCGCCGCGGCGCTGCGCGGCAAGCCCTCGGCGATCATCGGCGACTACAACATGGTGGGCCGCGTCCTGCTGCCGGGCTTCACCGATGTCGGCCCGCGCGAGCCGACGCATTTCGCCAGCAACGTCGTGCCGTTCCGGCTCGACCGCTGCCTGGTGCACGGCCTGACCTGCCGCGCTGCCGACGCGCTCGCCTTCGGGCCGTCCGACCATCGGCCGATCCGGCTCGAAGCTCGACGTCGCCGAAGGCTGGGGACTGGGACGGCAGCCGCACGCGCGCTCCGACCGCCGCGCCGCGCAAGGATCGCCTGCGTCGCCTGTATCAGATAGGGAGGAACGGCCATGCTGCTCAATCTCAGCCAGATCGGCCAGATCGCGCTGCCCGTCGCCGACGTCGATCGCGCCGAGGCCTTCTACGAGAAGGTGATCGGCCTGCGGAAGCTCTACCGCTTCGGCGACCTGACGTTCTTCGACTGCGCCGGCGTGCGCCTGCTGCTCGAAAAGGCGGCACGGTCCGATGACGTCGCGCAGGGCTCGCATCTACTTCCGCTGCGCCGACATCGCGCTCGCCGTCGCGCGAGCTCGAACAAGCGCGGCGTCGCCTTCACCTCGCAGCCGCACCTGATCGCCAAGATGGACGATCACGATCTGTGGATGGCGTTCTTCAACGATCCCGACGGCCACACGCTGGCCGTGATGCAGGAAGCGCCGAAGGGCTATGCGCCGGCTCCTAGAGATAGGGCTGCAGCAGGCGCGCGGCGCTGTTGCGCAGGCGGATCGGCAGCGGATCGCCGTCGAGTCTCGGCCAGGCGTCAGCCGCCGCGTCGCGCGGCGCGACCAGCGGCGATCGTGCGGGCGAAGTCGGGATCGTGCAGCTCGACGTTCAGCTCGAAGTTCAGCCGGAAGCTGCGGGTGTCCCAGTTGGCGCTGCCGATCAGCGCCCAGGCATCGTCGATGACCATCAGCTTGGAATGATCGAACGGCGCGCGGCAGTCAGCCAGACCCGGCAGCCGGCCTCGATCAGCGGCCGCAGCGGCACGCGGCGCGCCCAGTCGAGGATCGCATGGTTGGAATGCTCCGGGCAGCACGATGTCGACCTTGACGCCGCGCAGCGCCGCGAGGCCGAGCGACATGGTCAGCGGATCGGGCGGCAGGAAGTAGGGCGTGACGACGCGGATCGACTTGTGGGCGCAGGAGATGGCATGCAGCGCCACGAACTCGATCTGCTCCATGTCCTCGTCCGGGCCGGAGGTGACGACGCGCGCGTCACCGGTCCCGCCTTCTCCGAGCGGCGGGAACCAGTTCTCGGTCGAGCAGCTTCTCGCCGGTGGCGAACAGCCAGTCGTCGGCGAAGGCGTCGGTGAGCTGCTCGACGATCGGCCCCTCGAGCTGGAAATGCGTGTCGAGCACGATGTGCGGCGGATTGTCGGCGCGGATGTTCTCGGCGCCGATGTTGATGCCGCCGGTGAAGGCGATGCGGCCGTCGATCACCAGCACCTTGCGGTGGTTGCGCAGGTTCACGAACGGCATGCGCCACGGAAAATACGAATGCAGGAAGCGCGCGACCGGCACGCCGGCGCTGGCGCAGGTGATTGTAGGTGCCCGACCAGAAATAGCCGCCGCCGACGCCGTCGATCAGCACCCGCACCTGCACGCCGCGGCGCTGGGCCTGGATCAGCGCCTGGTGGAAGGCCTCGCCCGCCTTGTCGGCGCGGAAGATGTAGCTCATCAGCCCGACGCTCTTCTCCGCCGCCGTCGATCGCCGCCAGCATGCGCGGATAGGCCTCGATCGCCGCTGCGCAGCATCTCGACCCTGTTGCCGGGCTCGCACGGCAGGCCGGTCAGCCGGCCGATGGCGAACTCGAGCGGCGTCAGCGGATCGGCTCGGGCCGCCAGGCGCCAGCCTCGTCGGCGACGGCCAGGCGGCAGGCGCTCGCGGCGCAGCCGCTGGGCGCGCCGCTTGACGCGGTTGATGCCCATGGTCGCGTAGAGCAGCGCGCCCAGGAACGGCGACAGCCAGGCGATGCCGATCCACGACACGGAGGCGCCGACATTGCGCTTGTAGAGGAGGACGTGGACGGTCACCGCGCTCGCGATGGCGACGTGCGCCACCGCAGCCAGTCTCGCTCAACATACCAGGTCGAGATCGCGGGCTCACGCGCTCACTATACCAGGCTGCCGCTAGGCGACCGCCTTGATCGTCTTGGCCGTGATGTCGATGATCTCGTCGATCTGCGCCTTCTCGATCACCAGCGGCGGCGACATGGCGATGGCGTCGCCCGACTGGCGCACCATCAGGCCGAGCTCGAAGGCCTTGGTGAAGGCCTCGTAGCCGCGCGTGCCGACCGGGCCCTGGGGCGCGAGGTCGATGCCGGCGGCCAGGCCGAGATTGCGGATGTCGGTGACGTTGGGCAGGCCCTTCAGCGAGTGCACGCCGTCCTCCCAATAGGGCGACAGCTCGGCCGAGCGCTCGAACAGGTTCTCGTCGCGGTAGATGTCGAGCACCGCCGACGCCGCCGCGCAGGCCAGCGGATGGGCCGAGTAGGTGTAGCCGTGGAACAGGTCGATGGCGTTCTCCGGTCCGTTCATCAGGCCGTCGAACACGGGCTTGCGCACGAACACGCCGCCCATCGGCACCGTGGCGTTGCTGATGCCCTTGGCGACCGTCATCAGGTCGGGAATGACGCCGAACTTGTCGGCGGCGAAGGCGGTGCCGAGGCGGCCGAAGCCGGTGATGACCTCGTCGAAGATCAGCAGGATGCCGTGCTTGTCGCAGATCTGGCGCAGGCGCTCGAGGTAGCCCTTGGGCGGCGGCAGGTAGCCGGTCGAGCCGGCGCAGGGCTCGACGATGACCGCGGCGATGTTGGAGGCGTCGTGCAGGCCGACGATGCGCTCCAGCGCGTCGGCCAGCTCGCACGCCGTGCTCGGGCTGGCCCTTGGAGAAGGCGTTCTTCGCCAGATGGGTGTGCGGCAGGTGATCGACGCCCGGCAGCATGGCGCCGAACCATTTGCGGTTGTTGACCATGCCGCCGACCGGAGATGCCGCCGAAGCCGACGCCGTGATAGCCGCGCTCGCGGCCGACGAAGCGCGTGCGCGTGCCCTCGCCGCTGGCGCGGTGATAGGCGAGCGCGATCTTGAGCGCTGAGTCGACGGCCTCGGAGCCGGAGTTGCAGTAGAAGGCGTGGTTGAGGTCGCCCGGCAGCAGGCGCGGCATGGCGCGCCGCCAGCTCGAACGCCTTGGGATGGCCCATCTGGAAGGACGGCGCGTAGTCCATCTCGTCGAGCTGCTTGGCGATCGCCGCCTTGATCTCCTCGCGGCCGTGGCCGGCATTGACGCACCACAGGCCGGCCGTGCCGTCGATGATCTTGCGGCCTTCCGGCGTCCAGTAGTGCACGCCCTTGGCCCTGGCCAGCATGCCGCGGGTTCTTCTTGAACTGCCGGTTCGCCGTGAACGGCATGAAGAAGGCTTCGAGATTGTTGGCGGTCGGGCTTGGCGGCGGGCGGCGTCATGGGCGGGTACCTTTGGCTAGGCCGGTAAACAATGGCGTTGTTGGCGACCGTAGCACTTGTCCGCGTCGACAACCACGCGGCCATGTAATCCCGGCCTGAAGATTTCTAGACCAGCGCAGCGCTCCTGCGCCGTCAGACTTCGAGCCATTCCTTGCGGATGGCGGCGTCGGCGCCGAGCTCGGCCGGGCGTGCCTTCGAAGACGATGCGGCCGTGGCCCATGACGTACAGCCGCTTCGATATCTTCAGCGCGATCGTCAGCTTCTGCTCGACCAGCAGGATGGAGATGCCGCGCCGGGCGATCTCGTCGAGCAGGCGGGCGACCTGCTCGACCAGCTTGGGCGCCAGGCCCTCGGTCGGCTCGTCGATGATGACGAGATCGGGGTCGCCCATCAGCGTGCGGCACATGGTCAGCATCTGCTGCTCGCCGCCCGACAGCACGCCCGCCTGATTGGCCTGGCGCTCGCCCAGGTTGGGGAACAGGCGGAACATGTCGTCGAAGGTCCAGCGGCCGAACTTGCCGGCGCGCTTCAGGCCCAGCTCGAGGTTCTGCTTCACCGTCAGGCCGGCGAAGATCTGGCGGTCCTCCGGCACGTAGCCCAGCCCGACATGGGCGATTTCGTCGGCCCGCAGGCCGGCGATCGGCCGGCCCCTGAAGCGCACCTCGCCCTCCGGCCGGACCAGGCCCATGATCGCCTTGCAGGTCGTCGACCGCCCGACGCCGTTGCGGCCGAGCAGGCTCACGATCTCGCCTTCGCCGATCGCCAGGTCGACGCCCTGCAGGATGTGGCTCTTGCCGTAGTAGGCATGCAGATCCGCTGGACCTCGAGCATCACGCGGCCTCCGTGCCGAGATAGGCTTCCTGCACCGCCTTGTCGCCGCGGATCTGGGCCGGCGGGCCGCTGGCGATCACTTCGCCGTAGACCAGCACGCGTGATGACGTCGGCCAGGTCGAACACGACGCTCATGTCGTGCTCGACGATCAGCAGGGTCTTGCCTTCCGACATGGTGCGGATCAGCGCCACCGCATATTCGGTCTCGCTGCGGCTCATGCCGGCGGTCGGTTCGTCGAGCAGGATGACCTCGGCGCCGCCGGCCACCGTGATGCCGATCTCGAGCGCCCGCTGCTCGGCATAGGACAGCAGGCCCGCCGGCACGTTGCGGCGGCTCTGCAGGTTGAGCCGCTCGATCAGCCGGTCGGTCTCCTCGTTCAGCGCCCGCTGGCCGCCCAGCAGGTGCCAGAACGAGTAGCGGTAGCCGCGCGCCCACAGACAGGCCGCAGCGGATGTTCTCGAAGACCGTGAGCCGCGGGAAGATCGAGGTGATCTGGAAGCTGCGCGACAGGCCCAGGCGGTTGATCTCGTGCGGCGCCAGGCCGTCGATCGACCGGCCGTTCAGCGCGATCGTGCCCGAGCTGACGGCGAAACCGCCCGCTGATCAGGTTGAACAGCGTCGTCTTGCCGGCGCCGTTGGGGCCGATCATGGCATGGCGCTGGCCGCGCGGAATGTCGAGATCGACGCCGCGGATGATCTGGGTGCGGCCGAAGCTCTTGTGCACGCCCTGCAGCGAGATGGCGGCCTGCGCTCACGGCATCGCCCCTTCGCCTTGGCGTCGGCGATCAGGGCGTCCCAGCGGGCGCGAAAGCCGCGCGCCTCGAGGCGCAGCCACGAGCCGCCGCCGATCAGGGCGACCGCGCCCAGCACCCAGGGAAAGGCGTCGCCGGATCGACGGCGTGGAAGCCGATCTTGAAGGCCTTGCCCTGGGCCACGCCGATGGTGATGAAGGACGCCAGCTCGATCAGCAGGACGAAGCCGAAGACGCTCAGCAGCGCCGGGCACCAGGATGCGGGCGTAGGGAACGGCGAGCTCGCGCAGCCGTCCGATGCGGGCGATCGGCGCGTGCTGGGCGACGATCCCGGCGAGCCCGCCCGGGCGCATACATCACCATGATGATGAACAGCACGCCGACATAGAGCAGCCAGGCGTTGCTGAGCAGGCTGACGCCGCTTTGCAGCAGGACGACGACGATCGTTCCCAGGAACGGCCCGAAGAAGACGCCGGCGCCGCCGATATAGGTCGCGCAGCAGCGCGGTGGCCGACTTGGCCGCGGCCACCGTGTCGAAGGTCACGATCTCGTAGACGATGGCGTAGAGCCCGCCGCCGATGCCGGCGAAGAAGCCGGACAGCGCGAACTGGTAGAAGCGGACCATGCGCGGGTCGTAGCCGACGAACTGGGCGCGCTCGAAATTGTCGCGCGTCGGCGTTGGCCATGCGGCCGAGCGGCGTCTGGGTCTGCAGCCGCATCAGCAGCACCGCGATCGCCGTCCAGGCGACGACCAGGCAGTAGACCTGCCACGACGAGCTGTAGGCGACGCCGAGCAGGCTGGTGCCGGTCACGCGGTCGGTGCTGATGCCGCCTTCGCCGCCGAAGAAGCCCATGAACATCAGGGCACAGGCCGCCACCAGCTCGCCCAGGCCCATGGTGATCATGGCGAAGGCGGTGGCGCGCTGCTGGGTGGCGACGTAGCCGAACAGCGCGCCGAAGACGAGCCCGCCGAGGCCGCCGGCCAGCGGCACCAGCTCGATCGGCAGCCACATCGCGCCCGCCTTGACGGCGTTCAGCGTGTGCGCCGCGCAGTAGCCGCCCAGCCCGAACAGGATGGCATGGCCGAACGACAGCAGGCCGGCCTGCCCCATCTGCATGTTGAAGGACAGCGCGAACACCGACCATCAGGCCGATCTCGCTCAGCATGGTGAGCGCGAAGCCGGAATGGCGGTGCGTCGACCAGTCGAAGAACAGCCAGGGCAGCAGCAGCGCCACCACGATCGCCGCCAGCCACGGCCAGTGGCGCCGCGGCCAGGCCGGCGAAGCCGGGCGCGCGACGAGCGCAGCGCCTTTGGCGGCGCGCTGGGTGGCGTCGGCGCTCATGTGTCGCGCGTCCCCATCAGGCCGCGCGGCTTGAACACCAGGATCAGCACCAGCAGCACGTAGGGCAGCAGCGCGCCGATGCGCGGCAGCGGCACCGTCAGCACTTCATGGAACGGCGTCGCGCTGGTGACGGTGAGCCCGAACCATTGCAGCAGATCGGCCACGGAATAGTCGAGCACCACGGCAAAGGTCTGGATCAGCCCCATCAGCAGCGAGGCGATGAAGCAGCCGGTGAGCGATCCCAGCCCGCCGAACACCACGACGACGAACACGATCGGCCCCATGGTGAAGGCCATCGCCGGCTCGGTGACGTGGTAGTTGCCGCCGATCACGCCGGCCAGGCCGGCCAGCGCGGTGCCGGCGGCGAACACGGTGGTGAACACCCGCGGCACGTTGTGGCCGAGCGCGCCGACCATTTCGGGATGGTGCAGCGCGGCCTGGATGACCAGCCCGATGCGGGTGCGCGTGAGCCGCAGCCAGATCGCACCGAACATCAGGGCGGAGATCAGCAGCATGAAGGCGCGGTAGGCCGGGAAGTGCGTGCCGTAGATCGTGAACAGCGGGAAGTCGAGGCCGGCGGGAACGCGATAGGGCACCGGGATCAGGCCCCAGGTCATCTGCACCACCTTCTCGATGATGAAGGCGAGGCCGAAGGTGAACAGCAGCTCGGCGATGTGGCCGTTGCGATGGACGCGCGCGCAGGCCCGTACATCTCGATGGCGGCGCCGATCGCGCCGCACAGCAGCGGCGCCAGCACCAGCGCCGGCCAGAAGCCGATGTAGCTGGCTGATCGTGTAGGCGAAATAGGCGCCCAGCATGTAGGCGCTGGCATGGGCGAAGTTGAGCACGCCCATCATGCTGAGGATCAGCGTCAGGCCGCTCGCCAGCATGAACAGCAGCATGCCGTAGACCAGGCCGTTCAGCAGCGAGACGAGAAAGACTTCCATGGCTCCGGCCTGATCGAGGCGCCGTTGCCGCCGTCCCCGCCAAAGTCGACGGGGGCCGGCGGCGGACGCGGCGGACCTAGTTGGCGGTCGGTCGCGTCATCTTGCAGGTGGTCGGCTGCTCGAGGTCCTTGGCGAGGACGGTCACCTCGGTGCCCCAGCCCAGCCCGGTCTTCTCCGAGTCGTACTTCACGCCCTTCTTGAAGACGCCGACGAAGTACTCGCCGATGATCTGGTGATCGTCCTTGCGCATCGTCGTGTCGTAGCCGAGGAAATCCTTGAGCTGCAGACCTTCGAGGGCGAGCGCGATCTTGACCGGATCGACCGAGCCCGCCTTGTTGGTCGCCGCCTGCAGGTACTCGAAGATGGTGCGGAAGCCGGCGGCGTAGAAGTCGAACGGATACTTGTCGCGGAACGCCTTGGTCCAGGCCTCGGCCTCCTTGTTGCCGATCTCCGGCGCGATGTTCTCGTTGAACGACATCACCGAGCGGACCTTGCCGTCGCCGCCCGGTCCGATCGCCACGGCGCCGCCGGCGAGGTGGGCGTACATCGTGTAGTAGCGCAGGTCGATGCCGGCATCGATGCCGGCCTTGATCAGCAGGTTCATGTCCGGCCCCCAGTTGCCGGTGATCAGCGCCTGCGCGCCGGACGCCTTGATCTTGGTGATGTAGGGCGCGAAGTCCTTGATCTTGCCCAGCGGGATCAACTCGTCGCCGACCACCTGCACGTCCGGCCGCAGCTTGGCGAGGTACGCCTTGACGTCGCGCTGCACCGACTGGCCGAACAGGTAGTCCTGGTTCAGCAGGTAGACCTTGGTGACTTCCTTGGGCAGCGCGCGCGCCATGACCTCGGCCTTCATCGCGACATGGGCGTCGAAGCGGAAATGCCAGAAGCTGCACTTCTCGTTGGTCAGCTCGGTCGCCACCGCGCCGCAGTTGACGTAGATGATGCGGCTCTCCGGGTTGCGGCTGTTGTGCTTGTCGACCGCCTCGATCAGGGCGGCGGCGATGTTCGAGCCGCTGCACTGCATGATGAACGGCATGTTCTGGTCGGTCGCGCTCTTGAGCGCGATCAGCGCATCGGACGGCTGCGACTTGTTGTCGAACGGCACCAGCTCGAATTTCTTGCCGAGCGCGCCGCCCTTCGAATTGATGTAGTCGAGGATGTACTGCATCTGCTTGAGGTTGGCGTCGCCCACTTGGGCAAACGGACCCGACAGCGGGTCCGTATAGGCGATCTTGATGGTGCCCTGCGCCATCGCCGGGCCAGCCAACGCCACGCACGCCAACAGAACCACGCCCGCAACACGCGCAAGGATTCGCATCGCCATCTTTTTCCTCCACCCTCTTGCGCCGTCGCGGCGCGTTCCGGCGGCTGGAAGCCGGCGGACATTTCTTGATTTGAGCAAAAGGCTAGCATCGGATCCCGGGCCGGCCAGGCACATTCGTCCGGCTGGAATCGGCCGGACGGACTATCGGGCGACGTCGACCACGACGCGTCCGCGCACCTCGCCTTTCGAGGATCCCGGGCGCCAGCCCCATCAGGTCCGAAAGCCCCACCTCGCTCACCGTGCTGTCGAGCTTGTCGAGCGGCAGGTCGGTGCCGAGCCGCCGCCACGCCTCCTCGCGCGGCCCCTTGGGCAGCATCACCGAGTCGATGCCGTAGACGGCGATGCCGCGCAGGATGAAAGGCAGGATCGAGCCGGGGAACGACGGGCCGCCCGCCAGTCCGCATACCGCGGCGGCGCCGCCGTATTTCACCTGGGCAAGCGCGCTGCGCGAACATCACGCCCGAGACCGTGTCGACCACGCCCGCGAAGCGCTCGGACAGCAGCGGCCGGTCGGGCGCCTCGGTCAGCTCCTTGCGGTCCATGATGGTCGCGGCCCCCAGCGCCTTCAGATAGTCGCCCTCCTGCGGCCGGCCCGTGGCGGCGACGACGCTGATAGCCGAAGCTTGGCCAGGATCGCGACGGCGACGCGAGCCGACGCCGCCCGCCGCCCCGGTCACCAGGATCTCGCCGGCCGCCGGCCGCAGTCCGTGCTTCTCCAGCGCCATCACGCAGAGCATCGAGGTGTAGCCCGCCGTGCCGATCGCCATGGCGCGCCTGGTGGAGATCGAGGCCGGCAGCTTGACCAGCCAGTCACCCTTTACGCGCGCCTTGGTGGCATAGCCGCCCCAGTGCAGCTCGCCCACCCGCCAGCCATTCAGCACCACCTTGTCGCCCGGCTTTGAAGTCCGGATTCTCTGAACTCTCGACAGTGCCTGCGAAATCAATGCCGCCGACATGCGGCCAGGTCTTCACCAGCCCGCCGCCGGTCGTCAGCACCAGCCCGTCCTTGTAATTGAGCGTCGAATACTCGACCGCGACCGTGACGTCGCCCGCCGGCAGCTTGTCCATCAGGCAGCGTCTCGATGGCGCCGCTCACCTTGCGGTCGGCACCTTGGTTCAGGACGAGCGCGCGGAACGGCATGGAAACTCCTGCAATGATTTCGTCGGATTTGTACCAAGATTGCGCAGTGCTCTGCGACTGGGGACAACTGACCCTTGCGAGCAAGACACGGGCCAAAGAGCGGACTGGTTCGTCTGCATCACCTGCTTGCAAGGTTGCATAGCTGCATCCAATGCGATTCGATCACGTCATGTGGCATACCTCACAAAGAAAATCTGCAATATGTGCCGTAATCAGGGTCGTAGGGTGGGGAGATCGGGGACGCTCAACGCGTAATGAAGTAAATGCCAAGCGTAGATGAGTTACCGATTCTGTCGACGATCCCTCGCTCGGGAACATGGTTCCTGCGGTACTCGATCTCCTTTCTGTGCCATCTCGACCGCGGCGGCCGGATCGACGATCGGATCACCGGCGGCGTCATCGGCGATCCGCTGGGACTCCCTTCGATTTTCGGCGCTTCAAAGGCGGCCCGCTCTTCGGGTGCGGGACACCATGCCGGCGGACCACATGTTCATCGGCCACTACCGTATGCCCCGGCTTCGCCGACCTTGCCGGCGAGATCGCTTGGTGGGCACGGACTGGGCTTCCATGTCCCCGGGCTACGACTATCTGCATGACGGGATGAACTACCAGATACACGCCGGTCGAGCTGGCGTCGTACGACTACGCGCCGGTTCGCGTGCCGGCACTGGAGCGTCTGCGCGCAAGGGGCGGGGGCCAGCGGATCGTCCTCGTCTACCGCAATCCGCTCGACCAGGCGGCGTCCTACTTCCGCGTACTGCCAGGCCACAAGGACCCGACCTACAGCCTCTTCCGAGGGACGGCCGCTCGCCAGCGTGCCGTTCCGCGATTACCTGTTCGAGAGCGGGCTGCCCTCCTACGCCAAGCAGTTCATCTCGTTCCAGGCGATGGCCGCGAGGCATCCCACCCTGGTGCGGCTCGTACCCTATGAACGCCTGATGAGGCATCCATCCGGCGTTCTCACCACCATCGCTCGATCACCTCTCGGGCGCCCCGCGGGACTGGCCGATGCTCGAGACGCCCTGCATCTCGCGCGACGCGAGCATATGAAGGCCATCGAGGCCGAACTCGGCCATTCGCTCGACGGCACCCGAACCGGCGGCGGCAGCCACATCCGGCAAGCGCAACGCCGGCAGGACCCGACCTGTGGATCGACGACGCGACGCACAGCGACGCAGATGGCCTTGCTGCGCGGCATGGGACTCGACACCGACCTGTTCGAATGGCCCTACCGCCACCGAAACCGCCTCGTGCTGCCGCATGGAGGCGACCCGACAGCTTCGCGACGCGAATTCGACGCCTCCTCACGACGGAAAGATCAGCCCACTTGCCAGTCTTGCGTCCCTATCTGCAGGAACTAGAAGCCGAGAGCATCCACGTGCTGCGCGAAGCCGCGGCGGCGTTCCGCCAGCCGGTCATCCTCTATTCGATCGGCAAGGACTCCTCGGTCCTGCTGCACCTCGCGCTGAAGGCCTTCTATCCGGCCAAGCCGCCCTTTCCGCTGCTGCACGTCGATACCACCTGGAAGTTCCGCGACATGATCGCGTTCCGCGATCGGCGCATGAAGCGAGCTCGGCCTCGATCTGCATGGTCCACGTCAATCGCGACGGAGTCGGCCGCGGCATCGGCCCGTGTCACGCATGGCGCGGCGGTCCACACCGACGTCATGAAGACCGAGGCGCTGAAGCAGGCGCTCGACCAGTACGGCTTCGACGCGGCGATCGGCGGCGCGCGGCGCGACGAGGAGAACTCGCGCGCCAAGGAGCGCGTGTTCTCGCTGCGCCAGCGCAGCCACCGCTGGGATCCGCAGCGGCCAGCGGCCCGAGCTGTGGCGGCTCGTACAACGCGCCGGCTCAACCCCGGCGAAAGCATCCGCGTCTTTCCGCTGTCCAACTGGACCGAGCTCGACGTCTGGCACTACATCGACGCGCGAGAACATCCCGTCGTTCCGCTGTACTTCGCCGCGCCGCGCCCGGTGGTGGAGCGCGACGGCGCGCTGATCATGGTCGACGACGAGCGGCTGCCGCTGCAGCCCGAGCGAGGTGCCGCAGCTGCGCTGGGTGCGGTTCCGCACGCTGGGCTGCTATCCGCTGACCGGCGCCATCGAATCGCAGGCCGACACGCTGCCCGCGATCATCGCCGAGCTGCTGGCTCGCGCGACGTCGGAGCGCCAGGGCCGGGTGATCGACCACGATGCCGGCGGCTCGATGGAGAAGCAAGAAGCACGAAGGCTACTTCTGATGGCGCATGCCGCTCGTCGCCGCGACATCGAGCGTACCTGAGCGCACGAGCGCAAGGCCTGCTGCGGTTCATCACCTGCGGCAGCGTCGACGACGGCAAGAGCACGCTGATCGGCCGCCTGCTGTACGACGCCAAGGTCGTGTTCGGAGGACCAGCTGGCGGCGCTCGACGCCGACGCCGGCACTACAGCGCGCTGCGGCGACATGCCGACTCTCGCGCTGCTGGTCGACGGCCTGCAGGCCGAGCGCGAGCAGGGCATCACCATCGACGTCGCCTACCGCTTCTTCTCGACCGACGCGGCGCCAGTTCATCGTCGCCGACACGCCGGGCCACGAGCAGTACACGCGCAACATGGCGACCGGCGCGTCGACCGCCGACCTCGCGGTGATCCTGATCGACGCCACGCAAGGGCGTGCTGCACGCAGACCCGCCGGCACAGCGCCATCGTGTCGCTGCTGGGCATCCGCCACGTCGTGCTGGCCGTCAACAAGATGGACCTGGTCGGCTACCGCGAAGGACCGCTTCGCCGAGATCGTCGACGGCCTACGCGACGATGGCCGAGCGGCTCGGCTTCAGCCGCGGTCACCGCCATCCCGGTCTCGGCGCTGCTCGGCGACAACGTCATCGCGGCCGAGCGCGGCCATGCCGTGGTACGCCGGCCCGACCCTGATGCATCACCTCGAGACTGTCAGTCGCCGGATCGCGGCGAGAGCGGCGCCGTTCCGCCTTGCCGTGCAGTGGATCAACCGCGACGGCTCGGACTTCCGCGGCTATGCCGGCACCGTGCTCGGCGGCAGCGTCCGGTCCGGGCGACGAGATCGTCGTCTGCCCTCGGGCGCGAGCGGCCACGTCGACGCGCATCGTCACCTACGAAGGCGATCTCGACCGCGCCGGTCGCCGGCCAGGCCGTGACCCTGACGCTTGCCGAGGACGATCGACGTCGCCGCGGCGACGTCATTGCCGCCGCCGAATCGCGCCGCCGCACGTGACCGACCAGTTCGCCGCGCATCTGCTCTGGATGGACGAGGCGCCGATGCTGCCCGGCCGGCCGTATCTGATGCGGCTGGGCACGGCCACGCTGACGGCGACGGTGCAGCGAGCTCGAAGCATCAGCTCGACGTCAGCACCGGCCTGCGCAGATGGCGGCCAAGCAGCTCGCGATCGAACGAGATCGGCTTCGTGCAACCTGGCGCTCGACCGCGCGATCGCCTTCGACACCTACGGCGAGAACCGCGAGACCGGCAGCTTCATCCTGATCGACCGCATCAGCAACGCGACGGTCGGCGCCGGCATGATCCGCTTTCGCGCTGCGCCGCGCCGCCAACCTCCACTGGCAGCGATTCGACCGTCGACAAGGCCGCACGCGCGGCGATCAAGGGGCATCAGCCCTGCCGTGCTGTGGTTCACCGGCCTGTCGGGCTCGGGCAAGTCGACGATCGCCAACGTGCGTCGAGAAGCGGCTGCTGGCGCTCGGCCGGCACACCTACACTGCTGGACGGCGACAACGTCCGCCACGGCCTGAACCGCGACCTGGGCTTCACCGACGCCGACCGGGTCGAGAACATCCGCCGCGTCGATCGAGACGGCGCGCCTGATGGCCGATGCCGGCCTGATCGTGCTGGTCTCGTTCATCTCGCCGTTCCGCGCCGAACGACGGCTGGCGCGCGAGCGGCTGCGAGGCGACGAGTTCATGGAGATCTTCGTCGACACGCCGCTCGCCGAGTGCGAGCGAGCGCGATCCCGAAGGGCTCTACCGCAAGGCGCGGCACGGGCAAGCTGAGCGAACTTCACTGGCATCGACTCGGCCTACGAGCCGCCGCAGGACCCGATATCCACATCCGGACCGCCGACATGACGGTCGAGCGGGAAGTCGACATCATCGTCGACGCCCTCGGCAAACGCGGCGTGTTCGACTGAAGCCGGCCGGCGACCCATCCGATCGTCCCGGCTTGAGCGGGCGGGCGCACCCCAAATGGTGCTTACCATGAGCGCCCGCCAGTTCAGCCTCGTCCCTCATCGCAGCGTCATCGCCGTCGGCGGTCCCGACCGGATCGAGTTCCCGCAAGGCCTGATCTCCAACGACACCGACCAAGGTGGCGCCCGGGCGGGCGATTTGGGCGGCGTTGCTCACCCCACAGGGCCGCCCTCAACGACATGTTCGTGGCCGACGGCGGCAGCCGACACCTTGCTGCTCGAAACTGAGCGCGAAGCGCCCCAGGCGCTAGCCAGGAAGCTCGGCCTCTACAAGCTGCGCTCGAAGGCGACGGTGGAAGATCGCGGCGCCGCGATGGAGTGCCGCCGTCGTCTTCGGCCCCGGCGCCGACAGTCTCGTCGATCCGAGGGCACGCCATCACCTTCGTCGATCCGCGGCTTGCCGACCTCGGCGTGCGCGTGCTGGCACCGGCGGGTGCAGGCGGCAGCTGCTGGCTGCGTGCGGCTTTGCAGCGCCAATCCGGAAGCCTACGACGCCCGCGCCTGAACTCGGCGTGCCCGACGGCAGCCGCGACTGTCACCGTCGACAACGGCGTTGCTGCTGGAGAACGGCGCTGAGCGAACTGGGCGTCGACTGGCAGGGCCGCTGCATGGGCCGAGAACTGACGGCCCGCGCCAAGTACCGTGCGCTGATCCGAAAGCGCCTGTTCCCGGTACGGGTCGAGGGCGTGCCGGCGCCCGGCGTCCATACGAAGCGGACGGACAGGAAGTGGGCGAGCTGCGCTCCGGTTCTGGGCGCGTGCGCTGGCCATGCTGCGCGCTGGATGCGGTGACGCCGGGCAGCCTTTGACCGCGGATGGGGCAAGTATTGTGCCGGAAATTCCGGCTGGATGCGGCTTCCGAGACCGCCGACCACTGCCGCCCTGCCGAGTCCGGGCGTGGGGTCGCTCCGCGTCAGACATGCGAGGAGACAGGCGCCCTGAATCTGGATCAATCCCAACCCTTCACCACACGTCCGAGATCGTCGGCACGTTCGGCGTGGTCGCCTCCACGCACTGGATCGCCACAGGCCGTGGATGGGCATCTCGAACGGGCGGCAACGCCTTCGACGCTGCAGGTGGCCACTGCATTCACCCTGCAGACCGTCGAGCCGCATCTCTGCGGACCGGGCGGC
>ERZ1370068.8352-contig-7213_pt1 | contig 56668 bp, 78 predicted proteins | sample MGYA00561227_ERZ1370068 | MGnify/ENA primary metagenome ERZ1370068 (study PRJEB38410, sample SAMEA6850437) | metagenome | study: Metagenomic assessment of the ecological functions of the soil: analysis of the soil microbiota associated with the... | reverse complement strand
GTAGCCGCTTTGTTTCAGTTACGTATTGCTTCTGTCAGGCCCATCCGGCGCGGCTGGGCCCTGGTTCGGCGCGTCTCGGCTTCGGCGGGGAAGCTGGCCTGGCCTGCCGCGCCAGCCTCAACTGATCTTCGGCACGACCACTCGACCGGCGCGGCACCTTGCCCAATGTCGAGCGCATCGTGGGGGAGATCCACGCGCCAGGGCGAGGCCCCACTTCTTCAACGTGAACGCCGCCGACGACGAAGCGGGTGCGAGTCGCGACCGAGGATGGAGCGCATCCTCGCGAGCGCGGCAGCTGAGCGCACCTCGTCGTGCTCCACCACTCTCTGGCCTTCGGCACACCCCTCAAGCTCTTCATCGCCGATCCCGCCGGAAGAGCGGTGTCAAGGCGCAGATGGACGTAACTGCTCAACCGCTGATGGCTCGCGCCTCATTTACTGGACGCAGGAGGTGGTGGGCCGCGGGCTCATGGGTGAAGGCGGTCAGCATCTTCGCCTGATGACGTCGTCGGGCAGAAAAGCGCCCGCGTGCTTCCCTTCGGGCCGGTGTCGGCACGGCCAGGCCAGCTACTGGAGTCGAATATCGGCGGCTCGCGCCGCCAAATAAGCCGCGCCGGATCACCCCTGTTAATTCCATTCGAGCGGGCGTGGCCCACGGCTCAAGCGCTCAAAAGTTCCCAACTACGACGGTTCTACCATGTGGAAGGCGATCAGGCGGAACCGAGCCGTACTGTAACTTTGACACGGACGGCGGCGGCTCGCGCCATCGTCGTGCTCTCGCACCCCGACATTTCACCAATTCACCGGCAATGTCGATCAGCGTGGACGAGGGCGGCGAATCGCCGGTAACCTGCGTGTCGAATGGCTCGCGGTGGTGATCTCCAGCCTTCGTCGAGGGCATCACCGAGTTTCTCCCGTGTACCACCCGGTCACCTGCTTCTCGTGGAAGCTGGCCCAGCTTCCCCGCCAGTCGGACCTGTTCCTTATCCTGATCCAGTCGGGCACCGCGGCGGCGGTGCTGGTGACTGCAGGGCCGGCTCCCAACGACTCTTCGCTGGCGCCACGAGTCGGCGCACGGGCTACGTATCTCAACTCGCGGTGGCCTTTGCCATCACCGGCGCGGGCGAGGCTGGCCGCCAAGCGCCTGAACTTCAGCCCAGGACGTCGCGCCCGTCGCCTGGGCCACCGTGAAGAGCTGGGGTCGTCATTCTCGTCGTCTGGTGGGGCATCCGCAACCGGGCGCTCAGTCGGGAAGTCACCTGGACGATCAGTGGCGGTGGGGCTGCCCAGCTCGTCGCCGCCGACCACGGTACCTCCGCGCTCAGGCGCGACCATCCTCGTCGCGCGCCGCCCTTGCTGAAACTGCGCGGCCGCGGCCCACCGAGTTCTCCTTCCTGCTGGGCGTCCCCACCTGGTCGCCGCCAGTGGCTGCGAGGCGCTATCGTGCCGGCATCCCGACCCTTCGCCGCAAGCTGGGCCAGCGGTGCTGCTGGGCATGGTATCCGCGGTCGCGGCCCCTGTTATGGTGCGGTGGCTGCTTTCGCTTCGTGCAGACTCCAGCCACGCTAATGGGCTGAGCTGGTACCGGATCGCCCTTGGCCTCGTCATCCTCGTTACCCTGCGCGCGGGGAGCGCCGGGCCACGCGTTCTGGCGTCATCGTCATCGGCTGCGGCAATGCGCCCTCCGCCGCGCTGGCCGCGCGCGAGGGCGGGCCTTTCCGATCTCGTCCTCGAAGGCGCCGGAGCACGGCGGGGCGCGCTCGTTTCTTCTACACAGAGAGGCTTCACTTCCCGCTCACGAGGATTGGCGGATCTCCGCCGCGACATCCTCACCGATCTCTCGACGAAGAGGCGGCCACCATCGAGTGCCGGCCTGTCAGGTCCAGTTCACCGGAAGAGATCCTGGATTGCGAAGGCCTCACCGATACCGATGCCGGGCATCTGATCCGTCAACAACGCCACGGCCTTAAAGCGGCTGGATAAACAAAGGCGCGGCATTCGCTGGATCCTCGTCACGGCCAGCGGTCTAAAGGTCGCCGGCAAGCGCCTCTGCTACCAGGCGGGCTCAACGTGGAGCTCATCGGAGAGGCCAGGGCTGGTTCAAATGCTCCTCGACCGCTCAGAGCCGCCGGCATCGAGGTGCGCTACTCGCACGCCGCGCACCGCCTCATCCGGACGGGACGGGACGTGACGGGGTACGGTGCGCACGCCAGCCGGACTTGTTTCTCCGCGCGCCGTCGATCACGGCAAAGATGGCTTTCAGGCGATCGGGTGGCCCGGACGCGCTATCTCGGTCCCGACTGGGACCTCGCCAAGGTGCGCGGTACTGGCACCGACTACCGGCGAAGGCATTCGCATGGCGCTGGACATCGGGGCCGGCCTATGGCCTGGTCGTCGTACCCGCGGTGGCCTGGGACGCGGGGCGCCGCCCTGGCATCGCCGCGTCGTGACATGTTTCAAAGCATTCCTACCCGCTGGGGCTCATCGTCAACGTCCACGGCGCCCGCTACGTGGACGAACCTCAGAACATACCTGTCTCTGCAGAGATACGGGCGCGAGATCATCCGCCAGCCGCAGCGCCTCGCCCAGCCAGATCTTCGACCAGAAGACCGTCGAGATTCTTCGGGAGGAGTACCTCGCCAGATACCAGGCAGAGGCCAGCACGTCGAGGATCTGCGCCAGCTCGGTATCGACGTCGAGTTGGTCGGACGGTGAGGAGTACAGCATACCTATCAGCCCGGCGAGTTCAACCCCACCGTGCTGGTTGGCAAAGGCCACGCCGCGGCATCCACGCCCCCAAGTCAGCTGGGCGATTCCCATCCCGACACGCCGCCGTATCTCGGCTTTCGCGGTGACCTGCGGCATCACCTTCACCTTCAGCGGACTTCGGGTGGGAACACCCAGGCTGGAAGGGTGACTCGACACCTCCGGACCCCTGCCCATCGGGACTCTATGCGGCGGGCGAAAGGCTGGTCAGCGGGCTCTTCTACACCATTCTCCCCGGGCGGCTCCGGGCTTAACCATGGGCTCGGTGTTCGTAGGCGGCCAGCGCGACGCAGCGGCATCGCGCAGATCCGCCGGCCAAGGCGGAGTCAGCCCGCCGCGCGCGCTGGCGGCCGGGAGGCCCGTCGAGGCCAGCGAGGAGCGTGGTCTTGAACGGCCCTTCCCAGCTCGACCATCAACATATGCGCGTGGCCACCACTCCCTGATGGAGTCCCGCCGTACTTCGCGGCGATTTTCCGCTGTACCGGGGGCGGGGAGACTGATGGCGTCCGTGCTCGGCCCCGACCACAGGATCGGGCACCGCGCAGTCGACGTCCACTGAGCCGAGCGCCAGCTCGCGCGCGGCGCGCGGCCCGACTCCGGGACCAGCCGTGGATAGAGTTGTTCCTGGACCTCGCGGGGAGAGGCCGTTGGCGATGAGGGCGCGGCGTGTCTCGGGCCGGGCTGGAAGGGACGGCTCCCGATTATCGCCGGGGCATATCGCCACATGCGGAAAGCACCCCCAGCGGGATACACGCGATCCGTGGGGCGGCGCGCTGGTGAGAAAGGAACCGCCGACGGTGACGGCCCCCTCCTCCGGCGCGATCTTCTGGGCGACTGGGCCCCATCGAATGGCGAAACACCTTATTGCCGGGGCCCAGGGCGCGCAGGCAGTGCCGCCACGTCTCTCGACATCAAATCGCTTTCCAGGATAGCCAGGTCAGAGGGCAGACTGCCCCAGTGTCCGCGAGAATTGACGGCCCAGGAGTCCAGCCGTCGGCGGCCGCGGCCCTTCAAGTAATTCTCGAGGTACCAGCTCCCGCCATTCATGTCAGATCAGGCGAAATTTACGGGCGCGGGCAGCCCCTCGTGCCAGGCGTGATCGAGGACGGGTCCCCGATCCGCTCCTGAACGAGATCAGTCATACCACCCCAGGCTGGAACCAGGCGCCGACCACGGCCGCGTTTTACTCCCCGCCGACCCAAGCGCCAACGAGGCATGTGGATATACCCCGCGTGGTCTCGATGATCCGGGATCCGGCACGATCCCGTCCTGGGGCTGGCAGCTTGACCTTGACCTCGAGCGCTCCACCAGGTCAGCTCCGGGCTGACTCTGAGGCTCGCCCGCCAGACTTTGGCTTCTTCCTGAGAAATCGGCACGGGGGGTTCACGCATTCATAGACCGCCTGGGGCTGCACCAACCAGTATGACCCTGGCCATATCGCTCCCCACTGAATTTGCCGCGTCCCCAGGGAAGCATCGGGTAGGGGGTTGACTACTGCTGGATTCAGCACGATCGCTGAGATGCGTCGAACCTGGATTGGTGTCGCGAAGGGATTAGGCGATTTCCGAGCTGTGAGCCCGATCGGGGCGGGCGGCGGGTAGCGATGGAGAAGCTGGGCCAGGACATTGTTAGAGGCGGTCGGGCTTGCCGAGGGTCCGCAGCCGGGGCCAGGGAACGTGAGCCGGGAAGCTCACCAAGACGAGGTAGCCAGCAACTCACGCAGTCGAACCTCCTACCGGCGCGGGAGCTTTGGTCCTTCGCGGCGCCCCTTGCCGGGTTCTGATCGCGCCCCAGGGTCGATCCTCAACCACTGCTTATTCGACCCGGTATTAGGCCCGGATGGTCCAGCACGAGCTCGGCGGTGGCCACCAGATTCTACACGATCACCCATTCGTTCTGCGTGTGGATCGCGCATACCGCATGCGAGTTCGCTACTTCCAACCCGCGGGCCGGGAAGACCATTCCGCGTCGATCACGCCCCGGTGCTGCGGGTGGAAGTTTTCTTGCGACCCAGCGCTTCGGCCGCCCTGGTGACCAGGCGGATTCGCCAGTGACGCTGTCAGCATCCTCCAGCGCTCGTACTGGCGCTCGACCGTGATCGACTTCAGGCTCGTTCGCCAGCCTTCAAGGTCACGGTGTGGCGCGCGACTGCCTCCTCGAACCGACTCCGCATATGCTCGGTCTGGGCTTTCAGCAGCTCGACGAGCTCCGCGTCTCCCCGCGAACCACCACCTGGCTCGGCACGATATTGGTCTGACCACGCTGGATGACGCCCAGGTTGGCGTGGTCTCGGCGTCCACGCCCCAGCGCATGCCCGCAGCCTTTCGCTCGCCACACTACGCGGCACTGATCCACGCTCAGGGCAGATGCCTGCGTGCGCCTCAGTCCGTGAACAGTGAAGGATGAGGCGGTTGCGCTTGGGCGCGCGGGTATTCAGCTCAGTTTCTGCGCCGTCCAATCGAGGACCAAGCCACGGAGCCATCGATATCAGTGGCAACCAGAGCAAACCCGTCTCCTCGCAGATCGTGATCACGACCTGGGGATCTCATACGGGGCAGCCGAGCGCGCTCCCAGAGCACCCAGATGGCCTGAGGATATTACCAGCCCGACTGTCATCACCGCCAGGCACGCTCGTGTGGTGTGTCAGATGATGTCTGCCCTCTAAATCCAGTGCGGACTGGCTGTGGAACCACGAGGCCATCGCCTGTGGCCCGAGAGGGAGGAAGGGGCCGCGAGTCGGGTCGGTCCCCGCCGGCGAAGGATATTGCCCGTATTCCCGCCGACCTTCTCGCCACTGTCTGTCCGCACTCCACGCTGGCGCCCATAATCGTCGTGGGGACTCGGAGGCCGTAACGTCGGTCCTCCCTGCCGGGACAGGCTCGGGATGCCGGTGAGCTCAGGAACTCTTCCGTGAGCCGCTTCTGATTGATCATACCAAATTCGCTCCCCCAGTGCCGATCATCCAGCCTCGGCTGCGCTCGACGGCATCCATGTCCGGTGATGGCGCGCGTCGCTCAATCGGTGATCGGCACCGCGATCCAGTGCACAGCTCCGCGGCTCGCTCGCGCGAACGCCTGCCCATGCACAGGCGGCACCTCGTCGGCCTCGCCTGTATCACCAGTGAAACTCTGCCCGCCGGCGCTTCGGCGTTCACTCGCCGGCCTCAACTGGAGACCAGGGCCGAGTCCCAGCCCCGGTGGCCTCGGATATCTCAACGCGTCCCGGGTCACGGAGGATCGCCGGCACTTCCGGGTTACCACCACATAGGGACGACGCGCCCGGCGCCGATGAGCCGCCGTACAGCGCAGCGAGCCGCCTGCAAACCAGTACCCAAGCAGCCAGGTTTGGGGTGAGACGCCGTTCGAGCACCGCCAGATCGGCAGCGATGGCTGGCGATGGTGGCGTCTGCGGTAGGAGCCGCCCGTGTCCCCCGCCCGCGGGATCGAAGCGGGCGAGGCGAAGCCGGCCTCCGGCATCATCCGGCCGAGGAGCAGATGCGGTCGCTGTCGCTAATGACGCGCCCGGCGCATGACGAGCCACCACGCAGGCGCGCGACCGGAGGGAGGAAGGTGGAGAACACCGGCGACGGCGAGGGCGCCGACGCGGACGGAGAAGCGCTCGCTAAGTTGGGCAAAGTCGAAGGCCAGCAAGACATTCCTGGACATAACCCCGGTACATCGTCTCGTCGACAGAAGGCGCTTGATCTTGGCCACCTCCTCTGCACGCGGCCATCAAGGGCCCGGAGGGCTCGCTCTGAACTCGCCCCATGTTGCCGGAAGCGCACATCGCTCTCCACGACGAGCGAGTCGAGCGGCACCGCGTCCGCAGGTCGCGGTCCCGCTCGCGGTACCCACCTCCGGTGTCACGGAGATGAAGTGACCCACATCCCGATGGCGCGCGTCACATCCATCGGCGCCTTGTGCCAGTGAAACACCGCGCGGTCGACGCCGGTTGCCAGCCAGCGCTGTTTTCGCGTCGGCGGCGGCGGTGCGTGGGGCGCATACAGCACCACCGGCAGGTGAAGCGATGGCAGGCGACCGGCAGCCAGTCCGAGCGGAAGAGCTGTTGCGACCCCGAGCGGTAGGCCAGGGCGTCGGCGGCGGCGGCGAGGTTATACCAGGGCAGCCCAGTCGCCCACGCGACAGTGTTGCGGGCATGGTGCTCCGGCGACCTGTGGGCCTCCACCACTGCTGAGGTCCGTCGGTTGCGAGCGCTCCACTCGGGATGGAACCCCAGCGCCGGCCACACCACCGCCTGGCGTTCTCGGCGGCGGCACCCTGCAGCGTGCGCTCGTTGTTGGCGCGGATCGCAGCCGACCGCGACCGCGCCCACGTTGTTCTCGGTGGCGCGGATGACGGTGCCGCGGACGTCCGCGAAGGCGGGGTCGTGCAGGTGGCAGTGGCTGTCGATGAGTCATGAGCCGGCCACCGCCATCCGGCCGATGAGCAGCGTCGGGGCAGCGGTGCGGTCCCGGAAGACGCAGGTCGTTGCCGATGCCCTCCACCGCGTGGAACATGTCGAGGAGATTGCCCGCGATGGTGATCTCCTCCACCGGGTAGGCCAGCTCGCCGTTCTCGATCCAGAGGCCCGCGGCGCCGCGCGAGTGGTCCCCGGTGACCCCGTTGACCCGCGAAGCCGATCAGCTCGGTGACGTAGAGGCCGTTCTTCACGCTCCGGATCGGGTCCTACCGGATCCCGATCGCCCGCTGCGAGATGGAGATGGTGGTGGAGCACGCTCACCCCGCTGCCGTCGCGGGCCGCGTGGTGGGTGGACGGCAGGCCCAGCTTCCGGCCGCTGTAGGTGTCGAGCAGGTAGGAGGCGCAGCACGCCCTCGCTCCACGACCACGGTGCGCCGCACCGGGCAGGCTCCTCGCCGTCGAACGGGCGCGAGCCGGGGAGCCCGGGATGGTGCCGTCGTCCACGATGGTCACCGACGGCGCCGCGATGCGCTCGCCCAGCTTGCCCACCAGGAACGAGGCGCGCCGGTAGAGCGCGGGGCCGGCGGCCGCACCCGCGATGTGCCGGACAGAGGCTGGCCGCCATCTCGGGGTCGAAGATCACCGGGCACCTCCGCGGTCTTCACCTGCCGCGCGCCGAGCCGTGCGCACGCGCGCGACGCGCCGCGCGTGCGGCCGATCTCCTCCGGCGCCTCGAGCAGCGCGCGCGCCGCGGGTGACGTGGTACCAGGAGTCACGCTGCATCTCGCCGTTCTCGCTCGCCGACCGGGGAGACCGCGGGCTGAACGAGGACGTCTCGTACTCGCCCGCGAAGCCGTGGCTGGTGGCGTAGGCGTAGCGCGGCGCGCCGGTCGCTGAAGTCGCCGCCCTCGGAGTTGGTGATGCGGGATCGGCCTCGAGCGCGGCCGCCTCGCAGCGGCGAGGCCAGCTCGATCTTCTCCTCGGGGTGAGGTCGTGGCCGCGCGCGTCGTGCAGCGTCGAGCTGGGGCAGCCTGCCAGGCCAGCTCCCGTGGCGCTCGGCAGGCCGCCCATCTCGTCCGGGCTCGTGATGCGCGCGGGCGACACCGCCTCGTCCACCAGGCGCGCCATCGACTCGGAGGAGAGATCGGACGCGGAGGCGGCCGCGACCAGACTTCTGCCCACGAGACTCCGCAGCGCCATGTGCTGCTCGCGCGCGTGCTTGACGGTTGTCCACCTGGCCCTAGGCGCACCTGGGCCGAGAACGACGTGGTCCTGCCACCACGAAGGCGTCGGCGGCGGTGGACGTTCCGGCGCGTGGCCGCGCTGCAGGAGATCGGCGAGCAGGTCGGCGCATGCGCCTCAGACCTGGGTTCCGCCGACCGTCATCCGGTCGATGCGGATCGTGCGGCGGCCGCACGCCGACCGGGACCGATTGGCCGCCTCCTTGCCGCAGGTGCCGACGCCCGTCGAGCTTGAGATCGTGGCCGACCCGGCTCACCCGCGTGAGCGCCTCCGGGCCCGTTGTCCGATCAGGGTTGCGCCCTTCACCGGGCGGGTCACGCGGCCGTCCTCGATCAGGTAGCGCCTCGCTGCGCCGAGAACACGAAGCGGCCGTTGGTGATGTCCACCTGGCCGCCGCCGAAGTTCACCGCGTAGAGCTCCGTTGGTCACCTCGCGGATGATGTCGGCGGGCTCGTCTCTGTCCGGCCAGCATGAAGGTGTTGGTCATGCGCGGCATCGGGAGGATGCGCATAGGACTCGCGCCGGCCGTTGCCGGTGACCTCCATGCCCATGAGCCGCGAGTTGAGTCGGTCCTGCAGATATCCGCGGAGGATGCCCCTTCTCGATGAGCACGTTCCTCCGCGTGGGCACGCCTCGTCGTCGTCCACGTTCGAGCGAGCCGCGGCGATTCTGGATGCGTGCCGTCGTCCACCACCGTGCACCAGCTCCGAGGCCACCGACTGGCCGAGCCGGCCCGAGAACGCCGAGGTGCTTCTTGCGGTTGAAATCGCCCTCGAGGCCGTGACCCACCGCCTCGTGGAGCAGGATGCCGGGCCAGCCCGGTCCCGAGCACCACCGTCATCTCGCCCAGCGGGCGCGTCCACCGCGTCGAGCTTCGCTGAGGGCCTGGCGCACCGCCTCGCCGGTGAAGCGCTTCCAGCGGTCCGTGCTCGAGGGAAGAAGTCGAGAGGCCGACCCGCCCGCCGCCGCCGAAGCTGCCGATCTCGCGCTTGGCCGTCCGTCCTCGCGATCACGGTGACGTTGAGCCGCGTGAGCGGGCGCACGTCGCCCGACCGGTCCAGCCCGACGGGGTCAGCGGTCAGGACTCACCACGTCCTCGCTGCCGAGGGGGTCGCGATGACCTCGCGCCCGCGGAGTCCGAAACGCGCGCGGCCTCCGCCTCCATCCGAGCCCAGCAGCTCGAGCTTGCGGTCGGACGTCTGGCCTGGATGGGCGGCTCCGGCCAGCGGCATAGAGATCGTGCGGGGCGCCGCCGCCGGCAAACTCACCGCCACCACCGCCGACGCGCCGACGCGCGATCCGCGATCGGCTCGCGCCTGTCTGCGACGGCTTCCCTCCGGTCAGGCAGGACGCCCGGAGTCGTCGAAGTGTGGGCGTAGCCGGTGCTCGCGCTCGCCGGACTGGGCCCGCAGCCCCCGCCCCTTGGCTCACGTCGGCGGGACGCCTTCATGGCCAGACGCCCTCCTCCGGGACCAGCTCTCGCTGATCCGGTACTCGAGGAAAGAGGTCCGCGTGGTCCACGCGCCGGGCCAGAAAGTCGACCAACGACGCTCCACTGACGGAGCGCTCCCAGGCCCAAACTTGTCTACAAAAACTGTTCGGATGCGCCAGCATTTCGGTCTCCGTGGGGCTGCGAGGAGGAACATCTCGCCTCGCCCCGGTGAACTCTTCACTTTTGTGACGCCAGACGGCGCACGAGGATTCAGTCGCCAACGAAGCATGAACTCTCGAATTCAAGTACTTCCACGTGCTTCCTGAGGCTTCTATAAGGCTCCTGCATCCTTAGCTCCATGGTAAGCCTGAACGATCATGGATTGCCTGGGCCGCCAACTGCCTGAGCTGGACTCGGATATGGCCCCGTCGAGTGGGTGGATCTCTCTGGCTCTCCACAGCGCTGATCTTCTCCAGCCGGGTCGCGCCGGATGGTGAACGATCCCTGGAGCACGCACCACGCCAGCGCGAGGATGATCTGCGGATCGCAGTCGGGCGACACCTCGGCCAGCTCCACCACCCGTCCAGCGCGCCGCGAGCCACGCGCGCCGCAGCTCGGGAAGATCATCGCGCCCGCCCGCACGAGGCTCGATGACCTCGGACACCCAGCGAGGATCCCCGCGATAGGGCGGATCCGGCCGCTCCTCGAAGCATCGACGCGGGGGCGATCCGGCCACGCACCCAGTGCTCAGCGCACCTGCCGGATCGTCGTCTCATGCTCGAGGACACAGGGTGCCGCGTACGGTCGGCCAGCCTCCCAGCGCACTGCCGCCCACCATCAGGGCGGTCTGGAAGATGTCGTCCGCCGCAAGCGCTGATTGTGCGCGGCACGGTGAAGGCGTAGCGCACGCACCAGCTCGGCGGTGACGCGTCGGCCTGGAGATCCGAGAGCGCCAGCGCGCAAGCTCGGGCTCGAGCTGGAGGATCCAGTTCGATCGGTCGAAGTGTCGATGAAGCCGCCACTACCCGCGGCTTGATCGCGCGCCTGCGGCGGACGCCTACGGCGGTGCCCGGCACGCCCACTGCCCGCTCGCCCGCCCCCAGCGCATAGCCAGATCTCCACGTGCTCGGCCGACAGACCAGACGATGCGCCCGGAAACTCGCGGCGGACTTGCCGTACATGCCCTGGACCATACCAGATGCGGACCCCGGCGCCGCCGGATGCTTTCCGGACGCCCCCGATGCTCTACTGCCCGCGCGCCATGATCGGCCCTTCGGCGGAAGAGGTCCCGGTCCCGGAGCCATCGGCGTCCGCGCGCGCTACTTCTCCCCCTGGTTCACCTTGCTGCTCTGCACGGTGCATCTGCGGTGAAGGCCTTGGTGTCCTCTATGCCGCCCCCTGTGCGGGCGCTCTCCACGCTCGACCAGCTCGACCGACCGGCGGAGATCCCTCCGAGCGGCTGGTCACGCGCGACCTCGACGTCCGCGAGGCGCGCCGCTCGGCGCCGAAGCTGGGAGCAGATGAGCTCTACGCCGTGCTCGCGGGCGCCGACGATTCAGCGGCGGAAGCCCTGCGCCGGTACGACGAGGCTGCTTTCGCGGCGGTGGACTCACGGGCCGCGCCCTTTACCACGCCATTCTCAGGCCGAGAAGCGGAGAGCCGGCGCCCGATGCGCGAGCAGGCCGACGAGGCGGTGGTGGCGGCCTGCTCTCCGCAGCCGACCAGACTCCGGCCGAGGCCGCGGCGGCGCTCATCGCCCGCATTCGCGGCACCCTTGCCCCGGAACTGGTTCACCCGACACCCTCGTCTCGAGAAGCGGCGCGCGCAGCAAAGTGCGGGCGACCTGCCCGACCGCGGGCGAATGCAGGCCGACATCGCCACGCCGGGGCCGCCAGCTGCTCCGGCCCGCTGGCTGGGGCTGACCGCGACGGGCTGGCGCTGGTCGCCCTCACCATCGTGCTGCTGTTGCGCGGCGCGCGCGTGGCGGCATTCCACGCAGCTGGGCGCCGCCTCCCTGCCGCCCACCTGGGGATTCGCCGACGGCTAGCGCTGGTGGTCCGCGGCGTGCTGCGGGCTCCTGGGCCTCACGCTCGTGGTCCTCTTCCTGCTCCCGGACGCGCGGGGGCTACCTGCGCATCGCCTCGTTCGCGGCCGGCCTTCCCGTCATCGCTCTGGACCATCGCCTATCACCGCGCGCGAGGCGAATCGCTTCCGGGCCGCCTTCGGTCTCCGCCTGGCCGTGGGGCCGTCTGGGACTGGCTGCTGGGCGCCGCCATGGTGCTCGCCGGCGTGGCGAGGCCGCGGAGGCCGGGATGGGCGCGCTCGCGAACGCGCTCGGCGTCGAGACGCACTGGGCGACGACGGGCTGCCGGAGGATCTTCTCTGGGACCCGCCCTGGCAGGTCGCTGCTGGGCACCCTCGATACCGTCGTCTGGACGCCCTTCGTCGAGGAGCTCACCTTCCGGGGCCTCCTCTACGGCACCCTGCGCACGCAGACCGGGCCCCACTGGCCGCGCATGGCAAGCGCCTGCATCTTCGCCATCGCCCACGGCTACGGGCCCACCGGGTTCCTCTCGGTGCTCATCTCGGGGCTGCTCTGGGCCATCGCCTACGAGCGGACGCGAAGCCTGGTGCCGGGCATCCTGGCGCACGCCGCCAACAATCTGTCGGTCACCGTCACCTACCTCCTCCTCCTCCGCTTCTGAGGAGTGGCTCGGCGCGCGCTCAGGCCTTGGCGCCGTCGAAGAGCTCGGTCCTCGCGATCTTCGCGCTGGAAGGCGAGATACGGCCTCCTTGGTCAGGCGCGGCTTCTCCGCGCCGGAGGATCTCCCGCGCGCCGCTCCGCGTCGTCCGCAGAGCATGTCCACCGCCATCAGCGCCAGCTGCTTGGCCGGCTCGACGTAGGCGAGCTTCGGGATCCGCGATCGCGTAGTCGGCGCCGTGCCCGCTGCCGCTGAGCCCCGCCCATGTACGGATGCAGCGTCGGCATGACGTGGGAGATGTCGCCCATGTCGGTGGAGCCGCTGCGGTGGCCGGTCTCGGTCACCTGGTCGGCGCCCAGCAGCGCCGCGGCATTGACCTTGAAGTGCTCCGCCATGCCCATGTGGTTGAAGAGCGGCAGGTAGCCGGGCAGCGTCTCGATCTCCACCTGGGCGCCGAGGGCGCAGCGGCTCCTGCGCGCAGCGCGCGGTCCACGCGGCACGTTGGCGTCGAGGATCGCTTCCACCGTCTTGCCGCGCACGTAGGTCTCGAGGCGCACCTCGCCCGGGATCACGTTCACCTGGCTGCCGCCATGGCGTGATGATCGGGTGCACGCGGATGGAGTCCTCGTCGCGGAAGGTCTCGCGGATGGCGTTGATCGCGGCCAGCCCGATATTGGCGGCGTAGAGCGCGTTGATCCCCGAGGTGCGGCGCGCCGCCCGCGTGGGAGGCGCGGCCGATGTAGCGGACGCGTCTTCACGATGCAGCCGTTGTTGGAGGCGGAGCACGCCCGCCTTCTTCATCTCGGGCTGCGACGTGGTGTGGATCATCATGGCCAGGTCCACGTCGTCGAAGTGGCCGAGGCGCGAGCAGCTCGGGCTTGCCGCCGAGGAACTCGAGCCGGCCCGCCCGCGCCTGCTCGACGCGCCACTCGACGTCGCCGTACTCCTCGGCGGGCACCGCGAAGAAGACCACGCGGCCGGCCAGGTGCTCGAAGGCCTTGGCGCCCCACCAGGCCCATCGCCGCTCCGAGCAGCCCCGCCACCTGGGCATTGTGGCCGCAGGCATGGGCCGCGCCGGTCTGCGGGATCGGCCACCGGATGCCCGGCCACCACGAGGCCGTCCAGCTCGCCCAGCAAGCGCGAAGGTCGGCCCGTCCTTGGCGCCCCGCGGCCTCGGCGCGCACGCCCGGTGATCGCCAGGCCCGCCTTGGGCGCGAGCCCGAGCCCGCTCAGCGTCTCCTCGACCAGCCGCGCGGTCTTGAACTCCTTGAAGCCGAGCTCGGGATGCCGGCGGATGGTCTCGCCGATCGCCGATGATCTTCGTCGGCATTGCGGTCGATGGCCTCGCAGAATGCTCTGCTTCAACGCGGCGGCGGTGGTCATGGCGCGTCCTTTCGCGGTGAGGGCGATCGGCGGAGGTAGCGGTGCCGGATGGCGCGGCCGGTCATCACGCGCGCTCCCGAGGGCGTCGAGGAAAGCTCGCGGTGGCATCGCGCGGGCGGGCGGCGGCCAGGATGGCGGAGATCACGCCGACGCCGACGGCCCCCGCGGCGAGCATGTCCCGGACTCGCGCCGCGGTGATCCCGCCGATGGCGAGCACGGGCGTGGCCACCGCGGCCGTCACCTGGCCCACAGGCCGCGAGGCCCTGCGGGGGCCATAGCGGACGCTTGGACGGCGATGTCGAAGACGGGACCGAAGACGATGAAGTCCGCCCCTCGGCCGCGGCCGTCCGCGCCTCCGCGACGGAGTGAACGGAGGCGCCGACCATGAAGCCGGGCCCGCCGATCGCGCGCATCACGGAGACGGGCAGAGAGTCGTGGGTACGCTGGACGCCGTCCGCCCCCACCGCCAGCGCCACGTCCACGCGGTCGTTGACGAGGAAGCGCGCCTCGTGGCGCCGCGTGGCCTCGCGGAGCGGGCGCGGCCAGCTCCAGGAGCGTCGCGCACCGGAAGTCCTTCTCGCGGAGCTGCACCGCGCGGAGCCCGCCCTCGAGGCACTCCTCCACCACCTCGAGCAGAGGCCTCGTCGCCTGCGTCGCGATCGGTCACGAGCAGCAGCGTGAAGCCGAGGCCCGCTCAGCTCGTGCTCCAGTCGGGCACCCCCTCGATGGGCGAGGAGCGCGGTGGCGTAGAGCTTCTTGCCGATGCGCCCGGCCTTGAAGGCCAGCCGCCCCGCCTCCACCGCGAGCCGCATGGCGGTGGCCATGGCCACGGGATCCTTGGCGCCGGCGATGGCGGTGTTCATCGAGCACGCCGTCGCAGCCCAGCTCCATGGCGATGGCGGCGTCCGACGCGGTGCCCACGCCCGCGTCCACGATCACCGGCACCGTCACCGCCTCGAGGATGAGCTTGAGGTTGTACGGATTGCGGATGCCCAGCCCGGAGCCGATGGGCGCCCCAGCGGCATCACCGCCGCCGCGCCCGGCGTCCTCGAGCTTCTTGCAGGTGACCGGATCGTCGTTCGTATAGGGCAGGACGCTGAAGCCCTCCCGGGCCAGCGTGCTGCGTGGCCTCGAGCAGCCCGAGCGTGTCGGGGAACAGCGTGCGCGAGTCGCCGATGACCTCCAGCTTGACCAGGGTGCCGAGGCCGGCCTCGCGGGCCAGATAGCAGGTGCGCACCGCCTCGTCCGCGTTGTAGCAGCCGGCGGTATTGGGCAAGAGCGTGTAGCGCTTGGTGTCGATGTAATCGAGGAGCGACTCTCCTGCCCCGGCAGGTCTCACGCGGCGCACCGCCACGGTGACGATCTCCGGCGCCGGACGCCTCGATGGCCTCGCGCATGTTCTCGAACGACGGATACTTGCCCGTGCCCACGATGAGCCGGGACTTGAACTCCTTGCCGCCGAGCCACAGTGATGTGTCGTACATGACGTCATCCTCCTCCCATCGGGCGCACGATCTCGACCTTGTCTCCGTCCTTGACAGCACGGTGTCGGCGTAGCGGGCGCGCGGGCCAGATCTCGCGGTTGAGCGCCACCGCGGTGAACTCGCGGCGGATCTTGAGATGGCCGAGCAGGCCCTCGACGGTGAGCCCGTCCGGCAGCTCCATCGGCTGGCCATTGACGTTGACGGTCATCACGTCCCGAACAAAAAACCGCACCCTCACCGGGTGCGGTCGGAGTGCGACGTGTCGCGCCGCGTTCCCTTCGCTGGGATTATCCAGATCAGGTTCGAGGGGTCCCGGGCCGCACCCGGTTCTCGGGAAACCTCCCCGCGTCGCAGTCCGGATTATACCCCACCGTCGAGCTGGCGGGCCGAGCGCCTCTGGGTCCGACGTCGGGTGCCTGGCACACGTACTTCCGGCAGAGATACGCGGTGGCCCGCCCGGCCTCGGCCCGCTTGCCGACGAGAAGCGGCAGCGCCCGACGCGTCGGGCGACGCCGTCAGCCATCCCCGCCACCACCCGGTTGGGGAGATAGCGGCCGAACACGCGGGCGAGCAGCGGGGCGGCGGCGCGCCTCGCCGTCCAGGCCGGCGGGCCAGACCACGGCGATCTCCGGGACCGGCCCCAGGTGGAAGTCCAGCGCGGCGAGGTAGCGCCCGAACCCGGTGGGATAGCGCCGCATGAGGTCCGCCATGGGCCGGAGCGCGCGGAGCGCCTGCCGCCTCGTAGCGGTCCTCGCCCAGGTGCGCGCGCGAGCCGGAAGCAGCCACTCGATGGTCACCGAGGTGCCGCTCGGCACCGCGTTGTCGAAGAGGCTCCGGGGCCGGACGACGAGCGCCTCCTGATCCGGAGCCGGTGTCGAAGAACGCCTCGCGCTCCTCGTCCCAGAACAGCTGCAGCGCGACCTCGGCGAGCGCGCGCGACCGGTCGAGCCAGCGCCGGTCGAAGGTCGCCTCGTAGGCGTCGAGCAGCCCGGCGCCGACCATGGCGTGGTCCTCGAGATAGCCGAGGATATGCGGCCGGCCGTCCTTCCAGGAGCGCAGGAGACGGCCGTCCACGATCATCTGGGAGGTCAGGAACTCGGCGCTCCGCGTGGCCGATCGGCGAGATAGTCCGACCGACCCAGGGCGCGTCCCGCCTCCGCGAAGGCGGTGAGCATGAGCCCGTTCCAGGACGGCGAGCACCTTGTCGTCCGAGCCCGGGGTGCACGCGCCCCTCGCGGGCGGCGAGGAGGACGCCGCGGGCGCGCACGATGCGCTCGGCCAGTCGCTCGACGGTGATGCCGAGGCGCTCCGCCACCTGGGCGGGCGCGCGCGGCACGTAGCAGGATGCTGTGGCCCTCGAAGTTCGGCCCGTCCGCCACGCCCCAGTAGGCCAGCGCCGCCTGCGGCCGTCTCGCCGCGTCCGGGATCAGCGCGCGGATCTCCTCCGGGGTCCAGACGAAGAACTTGCCCTCGACGCCCTCCGAGTCGGCGTCCTGGGCGGAGAAGAACCCGCCCGCGGGATGCGTCATCTCGCGCAGGACGTAGTCGAGGCGTCTCCTCGGCGACGCGCCGGTACTCGGCGTCGCCGGTGGCGAGCCAGGCATGGAGGTAGAGCGCGCGAGCTGGGCATTGTCGTAGAGCATCTTCTCGAAGTGCGGCACCAGCCACTGCGCGTCCACCGAGTAGCGGTGAAAGCCGCCGCCGAGCTGGTCGTACATGCCGCCCCGGGCCATGCGCGGTGAGGGTGAGGCGGACCATCTCCAGCGCGCGCGGGTTGCGGCTTCGCCCCCAGAAGCGCAGCACCGAGTCCCAGATCATGGGCTGGGGAACTTGGGGGCGCCTGGACGTGCCGCCCTCGCGCTCGTCGAAGCTGCTGGGACACGCCCTGGAAGGCGTTGAAGAGGACTCGTCGGTGAGCACGGTGGCGGAGCGCGCAGCCCGCTCGCTCTGACGCATCTGCTCGAGGAGCTGCTTTCCCGACTCCGCCACGTCGCCGCGGCGCGCAGCGATAGGCCTCGGCCACTCCCTGCAGCACCCGCGGAAAGGCGGGCATGCCGTGACGCTCCTCCGGCGGGAAGTAGGTGCCGCCGTAGAACGGGCACGCCGTCCGGGCGTGAGGAACACCGTCATCGGCCAGCCGCCGCGACCCGTCATGCGCCTGGACCGCCTGCATGTAGATCTGGTCCACGTCGGGCCGCTCCTCGCGGTCCACCTTCACGTTGACGAAGAGCTCGTTCATGAGCGCCGGCGATGGCCGGGTTCTCGAAGGACTCGCGCTCCATCACGTGGCACCAGTGGCAGGCGGAGTAGCCGACGGACAGCAGCAGCGGCCGGTCCTCGCGGCGGGCGCGCTCGAAGGCCTCCTCGCCCCACGGGTACCAGTCCACCGGGTTGTGCGCGTGCTGGAGGAGATACGGACTGGTCTCGCGGGCGAGGCGGTTCTCGGTCACAGGCGACTTCTCCGGACGGGCTAGGACGAACGGGAGCGCGGCGATGCGCGCGGGAATGGGCGGGTCGCCGGCGCCGACGACCACCGATGAGCCCGGCTCCGAGATGCTCACGGCGGATATAGCCCAGCGCGATGGGATGGCCGAGCGCGAGGGAGCGCACCGCCGAGGTGACGCGGCCGATCTCCTGCCTTCCGCCATCACCTGGCACTCCCGGGGCGGGTACGGTCTCGCCCTCGAGGCGCAGCCCGGCCAGCGCGCGGTTGACGTGCCCGCGGTACTTCACGCGCGCCACGAGCTCCTGGCCGATGTAGCAGCCCTTGGTATAGCTGATGAGGTCCTCGCGGCCGAGCTCCGGCAGCAACACCGTCGTCCACGTCTATTCCAAAAACGGGCTCGCCGCTTTCCACCCGGAGCACCTCCGCCGCCTCGTCGCCGACGGCACCGCGCCGGCCTCGCGCAGGAGCCCGCGCAGCGCCGGGAGTCCTCGGAGCCACCCAGAGGAAGAAGCCGGGCAATGCCCCGAACTCGAGGCGCTGGATCACCCGCGCGCCAGTGATGCCGGCGAGGGTGAGCTCGGCGTGGGCATGCGGCGCGGCATCCAGCGACCCGCCGGCGAGGCCTTCCAGCAGCGCCGGCGCCTGCGGCCCCTGCAGAGACAGCACCGCGTAGCGCCTCGTCCATCGGTTCGAAGGTGACCTTTTCCGAGATGAGGTACTTGTCGAGGGGCTGCAAGGTCTTCTCGGTGAGCCGAGGCGGCAGCTCGAGCAGCAGGCGGTCGGCGAGCGCGTACACCGCGCAACAGCGCCATCACCTTGCCATGGGCGTCGAGAAACGCGGCCGCGCAGCCCTGGCCGGGCGCGAGCGCCCTTGACATCATTGCTCAGCATGCCCTGGAGGAAGCTCGCCCGGTCCCGTCCGCTCCACCTCGGCCTTGCCGATGTCGGACCGATCGCGAAGGCCGGCGCCTTCGCGGAGCGGCGCGGTAATGCTCGGCGAGCGGCCGGGGAGGACATGGCGTCATTGTTGTCGTCGGCGCCATGGATGTCAACTTGCGGGTCCCGCGCCGGAGTCAGTCAGAATGCCGCCGTGTCCCTCGCCGATCCGTGTCGCCCCGCGTTGCGCCGCCGCTTCCAGCGGCGGCTGCTCGACGTGGTACCGCGCGGCATCGGCGTCCGCCCTGCCCTGGCGCGAGACCGCGCGATCCCTATCGCATCCTCGTCTCCGAGATCATGCTGCAGCAGACCCAGGTGGAGCGGGTCATTCCCGAGTACCACGAGTTCCTGGACCGCTATCCTACCCTGGCCCACCTCGCTCAGGCCGACACCGCGGAGGTGACACGCACCTGGTATCCGCTCGGCTACAATGTCCGGCCCGTGAACCTCAGGGCATCGCGCGGGAGACCCTTGCGCGCTACGCGGGGCGGCTTCCCGACGATACCGTCGCCCTCCGGAGCATGCGGGGCATCGGCCGCTACACCGCAGGCGCGGTGCTCTCCTTCGCCTTCGGCCGGGACGCCTGCATCGTGGACACCAATGTCCGCCGGGTGCTGGGTCGCATCCTGCTGGGACCGCGGCGCCTGTCCCGGCTGCGCGGGCAGAAGACCATGTGGGATCTCTCCGCGGCGGTGCTGCCCGCCGGGCGCGCCTATGACTGGAACCAGGCCCTGATGGACTTCGGCGCCACGTGGTGCACCGCCCGGGCGCCGCGCTGCCGACCTTGCCCTATGCGAGGTTTTGCCGGAGCTACCCGTGACCGCCGCGCGCACGCGCCAGCGCCGTGATGGGTCCCGGCGGCCCGATCCGCGCCATCGCGGTGGTGGCCGCGGTGATCCGAGCGCGACGGCAAGATCCTCATCACCCGGCGTCCGGCGGGCTCGCACCTGGCCGGATTCTGGGGTTTCCGGGGGGCAAGTCGCTTCCCGGCGAGACCGATCGCGAGGCGCTGGCCCGCGAGCTCCGCGAGGAGCTGGGCGTCAGCGCCACCGTGGGGGAGCCGCTGGAGGTCGTCGAGTGGCACTATCCGGACAAGCATGTCCGGATCGAGTTCTTCCGCTGCGTCATCGAGGGCGAGCCGCGCCCGCTCGAGGGGCCAGGAGATGGCGTGGGCCGCGCCCGCCGAGCTCGAGCCGCTACGAGTTTCCGCCCGCCGACTCCGTGCTGCTCGACCGCCTCAGGAGGCCGTGACGGTGGCACGCGCGCCGCGCCGGCTCCAGGCTCCCAGCCGAGCACGGCGGCATAGATGGCGAGCCCCGCGAGCTGGACGGCGAGCGTCCGCATCACCAGCATGGACGCAGCGACGAGGCCAGATGCCCCGTAGCCCCCAGCCCAGCGGGCCCCAGCCATGCCCCACCACCATCGAGGCCAGGGCGGTGGCAGAGATCGCGGCGAAGCCCGTCATGATGACGATCTGGCTCCAGTCGCCCTTGAGGAGCAGCTCGGGATGGACGACGAAGGCGAAGGGCACCAGGAAGCCTGCGATGCCCGAGGCGGAAGGCCTCGATGCCGGTGGCGAACATGTCGGCGCCCGCGATATTGGCGGCGGCGAAGGCGGTGACGGCGTCGGGCGGCGTGAGGTCGGAGAGCACTGGCGTAGTAGAAGACGAAGAGGTGCGCGGCGAGGAGGCTCACGCCGAGATTCCCCAGTGCCGCCGCGCCCACCGTCACCGCGATCACGTAGGCGGCGGTGGTGGGGATGCCGGTGCCGAGCACCGAGACCACCAGGAAGACTAGGATCATGGCGACGAGCAGGATGCCCTGGGCCCAGTTGACCACGGTGCCGCCGAAGGCCAGCGCCGCGCCGGTGCGCGTGAGCACCCCACGATCATGCCCGATCCCGCCAGCGCCACCGCGATGGTGGCGGCGCTGAAGGCCGCCTCCACGAGGGCGTCCCCGCACTTGCTGGGGTCATCCAGGTGGCGCGATCGAAGAAGGACAGGATGAAGGTGACCACGATGGTGTAGAACGCGGCCCCGGTGGGGAATACCCCTGGGCGAGGAGATAGACGATCATCACGAACGGGATCGCGAAGTAACCGCGCCGGAGCACCGGCCGCCACGAGGGCCGCTCGTCGAGCGGCACCGACTGCACGCCGTGGCGGAGCGCAAGGAAGTGGACCATGGCGAAGAGGCCGATGTAGTAGAGGATGGCGGGGATGGCGGCGGCCTTGATGATGTCGAAGTAGGAGATGCCGGTGATCTCCGCCATGATGAAGACGCCCGCCCCCATCACCGGCGGCATGATCTGCGCCGCCGGTGCCCGCGATAGCCTCGATGGCAGCGGCGTTCTTGGCCGAGTAGCCGCCCTTCTTCATCAGCGGGATGGTGAAGGAGCCGGTGGCGTAGACATTGGCCACCGTGGAGCCCGAGATGGTGCCGAAGAGCGCGGAGCCGATCACCGCGATCTTGGCGGGGCCGCCGCGCGCCCAGCCGGCCAGGCCCACCGCCACGTCGATCACCCACTCCCCGACACCGGCCCGCATCATCACCGAGGCGAAGAGGACGTAGATGAAGAGGATATTCGCGGAGATGCCGGTGAGAAACCCGTACATCCCCTCGTCGCCCGCGAGATGAACGAACTCGACCATGCGGGGAAGGTGTAGCCCTTGAAGTTGAAAAGGCCCGGGACCCACTGGCTGGTGCCGAGGTAGACCAGGGACAGCGCAGATGGTCAAGGCCATCCAGGGGGACAGCGAGCGCCGGCAGGCCTCGATCACGAGCCCCGCCATCACCGAGCCCAGCACGACCTCGACCGGCAGCACCGGCGAGGCGCCCTCCAGCGATGGTCCAGCCGGGTGTGGTCCCAGATGAGATAGGCGCTGGCGAGCCATGAGATCGTCGCCCAGATCCAGTCCGGCACGCTCGGCCGGGCCCGGGGCGACCGCTGGTTGAACGGGAAGGCCAGGAAGACGAGCGGGACGAGAAGAGGAGATGCATCGAGCGCTGGATGCGCGGCTCGAAGACCCGTAGCCCGCGGTATAGAGGTGAAACAGGGAGGCGAGACTCGCGTAGACTCCCAGCGCCCACTTGACGGGGCCGGTCAGGGTTCTGATGTTGCGATCTCCCTGGGACTCGGAGCGCCGGCCGGTCAAGTGAATCAGCCGGTCCGCCCGCACGGCAGCCGTCGCCACCGCGCGGGTGGTGATGAAGGCGCGCCGGCCGTTCACTCGATACCGAGGGGGCGCCGCGTCGGCTCGCTACTTGAGCCAGCCCTTTTCCTTGTAGTAGCGCTCGGCGCCGGGATGCAGTGCCACGCCCAGGAAGAGATGGCCCTTGGAGGGCTCGTAGTCGGCGAGGCTGCCGTGGATCTTCCGCACCCGGTCCACGTTGTCGTTCAGGGTCTTGGCCAGGGTGTAAGCGGTGTCGTTGGACATCTTGGTGGACACCGTGATGGTCGTGCCCATGGTGGCCGACACTACCGGTTCATTGCCGTTGGCCGCCTTGGGATAGGTGCCGGCGGGAATCACGCCCTCCCCCAGGCCGAACTTGCCGAGGTACTCGAGCGGGGCTTGGGAAGGCCAGGAGCTTGAGGTCGCGGCCCACCGAGGCCTCGGTGATGGAGGCGCCGGGCAGCGCGAGGAAGGTGAAGGTCCCGTCCACGTTCCGGTCCTTGAAGGCGCCCGACTGCTCGGAATAGGAGCCGCGGAAGAACTTGGCGCCCCGCCGCCTCCCACGCCTTGTAGCAGTCCTCGATCTTGGCGCCCGAGCAGAGGCCGTAGTGCACCATCACCTTCTCGAATACCCACACGTCGGAGGAGCCCGGCTTGGAGATGGCCAGCCGGATGGGCTTCTTGCCCTTGATGATCTCCTCCAGGCTCATCTTGGCGTAGGGTGAGTCGTTGGCGACGTAGGAAGTGAAAGGTGTTGAGGCTCATATTGCCGGCGATGGCGCGGAGGTCGGGCATCGCCTTGCCGGTATACGGGTCCTCGCCGCGAAACGCCGCCCCGAGCAGCGGTGGCAGCCCCATGCCGATCTCGGCCTCGCCGCTCTGCACCAGCACGGGGTTCTGGGTCCCGCCGCCGGGCACCACCTTGATATTGAGCCCGGCCTTCTCGCGCACCAGCTCCGCCATGCCGCCGGAGATGGTGTACCAGCCGCCTCCCACCGCGCCCGCGGTCCAGGTGAGGACGGTTGCGCGCCGGCGGGCAGGGCCGACGCGGCGAGGAGCGCGATCGCGCCCAGCATGAGAGACATCTTCTTGAGCATCGGGATAAGCCTCCTGTCAAAATATGTGGGCTTGGGCGCGCAGACCGCCGGCGCCGAAGCGACGCAACGACAATGGGTCAATATCCATGCTGCTCGCATGGCCGGTCAACCACCGACTCCGGCAGTGGCCTTGGATTGAAGCAGGGTATGGATCATGCGGGCCGGGGCGGCAGGCCGTCTCGTATGGCGTCGTGCACCATCCGCACCAAGGTCGTGATGTCGAAGACCGGCAGGCCGGTGGCGCGCTGGATGTCCGCGCGGTAGGGCGGCATATTGGTGCACTCGAGCACCAGCGCGCCGATCTCGGGTGCGCCTCCACCAGCCGCCGCGCCACCGTGAGATGCTCCTCGCGCGCGGCCTCGACGTCCAGCTCGAGCAGGTTGTCGAGCATCACCCGGGTGAACTCCTTTTCCGTCTCGAGCCCCGCCACCACGGTGGGGATCTCGGGCCGATCCCCGCCCCGCGTAGTGCTCCGGCCGGAGCGACGAGGCGTCCACGGTCATGATGCCCACCGCGCGCCCGGGGGCAGCATGCGGTGAACCAGCGGCACCATGAGGAGGCTCGAGGTGAAGACCGGCACCGACACCGCCGCCGCCATCTCTCCCTGAAACCGGGCGAGGAAGCCGCAGTTCGTGGTGATGGCGCGCACGCCTTCGCGCTCGAGAAAGCGGGCGCCCTCGATGAAAGAGGGCAGGAGCGCCCGGTGTCCGCCCGCACCACCTTGTCGGGAGACGCCCGTCCACTCGGTGATAGCGCACCGGGAAATCGAAGGTGCCGGCATTGCCCATGTCGCCGGGAATGCGCGGGAAGCGCGTGTCGAGCATGAGAATGCCGACCGCGAAGCCGAAGATATTGAGGCCGCCGCGGACGCGCACCGGTGGCCTCAGTTCAGCTCGGAGAGCTTCTGGCGCACGCGGCGGAGATGCCCCGCATCTCCGCACTGTCGGGGGCGTCGGGAAAGTCCGTGACGTACCGCTCCCAGTCCGCGAGCCCGCGGCGGTAGTCCCGGACTTGGCCAGCGCGATGCCGCGATCCCGCCGCTCGATCCCGGACGCGGGGTCGAGGACCAGGATCCGATCGCTCACCGCCACTGCCCGGACCAGTCTTCCTTGCGCCAGTAGATGGCCTTGAGGTTGGCGAGCATGCGGGTGAGGAACTGGCGGGCGCCTACCGGCATGAAGGACGCCTCCGTGAGGCGGACCCGCTTGCCCAGCGCGCGCGATACCACGTCGCGACAGCTCTCCGGCGTCAGGATGGCGCCGCCGTGGAAGGATCGAGCAGGATCGGGGGTGGAGTCCAGCCGCACGCCGGTGATGAAATGACCGGGTAGGCCGATGCCCTCCATGGGAAGGTCGAGCCGCTTCCCCACCTCGATGAGCACGAGGGACAGCGAGATGGGTATGCCCATTCGCCGGTCCAGCACGTCGGAGAGAAAGCTGTTCCGCGGATCGAAGTAGTCGTCCCGATTGCCCTTGAAACCCTGCTCGGCGAAGAGATACTCGCGCAGGCGATGCAGCCGCTCGAGCGGGCTCCCGCCTCCGGAATGCCTCGAGACCTCCGCCGCCAGCCCGTCCGAGCCGGCGAAGATATCGCACCGCGTCGAGATCGGCGTACTCCATGCGGGACAGCGCCAGCGCCGCCCGCGAGAGGTTGATGTCGGCATCGGGGCGCTCGACCTCGGCGGCCCAGGCGGTGAGCGACGGATCCGCTTCCATCAGCAACCCGGGGCGTGGTGGATGCCCGCCGTCGGAGCGCCGCCGTCTGGAGCTCCTCCGCGAGCGAGAGCGTCCGCGCCGCCGCGCGGCGGGCGGCCTCCTGCGACTCCGGGCTGGTGGGCGAAGCGCAGGAGCAGCCGCCGGCCCAGCTCGTGGTGGAAGCGCTCGTCGGGCTCGATGATGTCCCGATAGAGCGTGGCGGTGGCGCCATCCCCGCCCGCTCGCAGAACTCGATGAACTGGCGGTTCTTCACCACCGCGATGGCCTCGCGGGTGAATTGGCCGGCGGCGACGCGCTCCACGGTGGTCTCGCAGCGAGTCGAGGTACTGGAAAAGCGGACCGTAACCCTTGGCGAGGGGATCGAAGCCGCGCGCGTCGAAGCCAAGCTCGCGCAGGCGGTCGGCGATGAGCCGGTAGTGCTTGGCCTCGTCCCCGCCTGCCGGGCGAAGGCCAGCTTGACCGTCCACGTCGTCGGTCCGCACCAGCCAGCGCGCAGCGATCTCGGTGGCTTCGACCTCGTTCTTGAGCGCCACCTTCAGGAGATTGAGCACCGTGAGCGAGCCCTCGACCTCGGGCTTGAGCGTGGCCTCGGGCCCAGGCGTCGGAGCAGGGCCTGGTTCTCCCGGTCGAGCGCCTGCACGAACTCCTGGGACGTCATGCGGGCACTCCCTCCCGGAGGATTTGCGGCAGCTCCTGGGTCAGGGTTTCCTTGGTGACCACGCGATCGCAGCGGCCGTGGAGGGCTGGGTCTGACGGGCGAGGACGTGAGTGGTGTAGCCCAGCACGGGGACGCCGGGGCGCTGGCTCGCCACCGTGGCGAGAAGCACCGCGTGATCCCAGCCGGGGGTGGTGAGATCGATGATCACCAGGCCGGGAGGCTCGCCCTCCAGCGCGGCGGCTCAGCTCCTCGGCGCTCCGCGCGAAGCCCAGCGGGGTGCCGACCAGCTTCGCCGTCTCCCGGATGCGGGCCACGAAGAAGAGATCCTTCACCACCGCCACCACGCGCCTCACGCCTAGTCGTCCTGCTCCTCGACCCCCATCCAGTACTTGTTCCACTCCGCCAGGTGGGTGAGGGTCGAGAGATCCCTCATGCGATCGAGATAGACCAGTCCGTGCAGATGATCGGTCTCGTGCTGGATCACCCGCGCGAAGAACTCCTTGGCGACCACGTCGATCCGGTTCCCCTCGCGGTCGTAGCCCTCGAGGCGCACCGCGGTGTAGCGCGGGACGACGCCGCGCATGTCCGGAACGGAGAGACACCCTTCCCAGCCTTCCTCCATCTCGGCGGTGAGCGGGGTCACCACCGGATTGATGAGGACGGTGAGCGGGATGGCCTCCGCGTCGGGATAGCGGGGATTGTCCTTCACCTCGATGACGCAGACCTGCTTGAGCACGTGTGACCTGGGTGGCGGCGAGGCCGGCCCCGTTGTACTTCGCGCATGGTCTCGACCAGGTCGTCCACCAGCCGCTGGGTCTCGGGCGAGCGAATGGCGTCGACGTCAATGGGCTCAGCCACCTGGCGGAGCACGGGATGACCGAGACGGGCGACCTTGAGAATGGCCATGAATGTCCTCCTGGGCGTCGAAATTGTATCACGGGCTTCCGGGGGTCAGGGCCACTTGGGGGCATAGCCGTGGGGAGCATACCCCTCGAGGTAACGGAGCAGCGCGTCGACGTCCGGGGCCGGATACCAGAGATCGAGGTACTCGGATTTGATGAAGCCCGTGTCGATGCCCCGCTGGATCTGGCTCCATAGCGGGCTGATAGAACCCGTCGAGGTCAGGACGGCGATGGGCTTCCGGTGATAGCCGAGCTGCTTGAGGCGCCATCACCTCGAGGATTTCCTCGAGCGTCCCGAGCCCGCCCGGCAGGGCTGCGAACGCGTCGCCTCGCGTGTCCATGAGGGCCTTTCGTTCGCGCAGGCCCTCGGTGACCATGAGCTCGGTCAACGTGGCCTCCCCACCCCGAGATCGTGCAGGGCCTGGGGAATCCGCGCCGACCACCTCGCCGCCGGCGGCGAGCACCGCGCGCGGGCCAGTGCGCCCATGAGGCCCAGCCCACCGCCGCCATAGACGAGCCGCCACCGCCGCCGCGCAGCTTCTCGCCAGCTCGCGGGCCGCCTCGAAAGTGCCTGGCGTCCACCGGTCGCTGGAGCCGCAGAAGACGGTGACGGCGCCGATCACTTCAGGTCGGCGGGCGGAGCGGCGGCGGGCCCGGGGCCGGTGTTGCCGAGAGGCGATCGCGGCATTGCGCCGCAGGCCCCGGGCCTTCGGCCGCGGTCAGCGGCGTGCCGGCGAAGCGCGCCTGGAACGTCGCGTCGTCCATGCCGGCCACCGCGGCGGCTCCCGGATACGCCGCGGCTGGGTCGGAAGGCCGGCTCGCGGGTGACCGGCGCCCGGCGGTTCCACGGGCAGACGTCCTGGCGGACATCGCAGCCGAACTGCCAGTCACCCATCTTCGCCGCCAGCGCGGGCTCGATGTCGCCTCGATGCTCGATGGTCAGATAGGAGATGCATCGGCGCGCGTCGAGCACATAGGGCGCGGCGAAGGCGTCGGTAGGACAGGCGTCGAGGCACGCGCGGCAGGTTCCGCAGCGGTCCGGCAGGGGCTGTCCATGCACGAGCGCGGCGGTGGTCAGGATCACGCCGATGAAGAACCAGGAGCCGAGCGCCGGATTGAGCAGCATGGTGTTCTTGCCCACCCAGCCGAGCCCGGCGCGCGCGGCCAGGTCGCGCTCGAGGAGGGGCCCGGTGTCCACGTAGCACTTGCCGCCGGCGCCGGCCGCCTCGCCGATGAAGCGCGGCCCGAGGCCTCGAGCCGCGGCGTCATCACGTCGTGGTAGTCGCGGCCCCAGGCATAGCGGGCCACCGGCTTCCACGACGACGTCCTCCGCTTCTCCCTGAAAATAGTTCAGCGCCACCGTCACCACCGAGCGCGCGTCGGCGAGCACGCGGCGGGGATCGATTCGCTCGGGCAGGCGGCGCTCCAGATAGGCCATGGTGCCGGCATGGCCCGCCTCCACCCAGCGGCGAAAGCTGTCCGCGTGCTCCGGCGGATCCGCGGGCCCCACCGCCGCGAGGTCGAAGCCCAGCGCCAGCGCCCTGGCCTTGATCGCCTCGGTGAGGGCCGCGGCGGCCATCATGACCGGCGCGCCTTCGCGATGAGATGGCTGCGGGTCAGCGTCCGCCCGCCCGACTCCAGGAACGCGATGTAGCGGAACCAGCGCCCGTCGGCGCGCCAGCGCTCTTCCGAGGCCCACCGCCGCCGCCAGGGCCTCCTCCAGCGACTGGAAGCGCTGCACCGACTGCTCCACCTCGAGGGCTTCCACCGAGAAGCCGGCGCGCTCGAGCGCGGCGCGCAGGCGGTCCTCGTCGTAGGCGAAGCGCGAGACCTTGCCGGTCTCTCGCCACTGGTCCACGTGGAAGGCGACCAGGGCCAGGCAGCCACCTCCCGCCAGCGCGCGGCCGCGCGCTCGATGATGGCATCCGACGCGCACAGGTGGGCGGCGACGAGGCCGGGGTCCAGGAGCCGTACTCGTCCTTCTCCACGTCGGCCACGTGGAACTCGGCATTGGCGAGCGCGGCCCGCTCTGCCCCGCCGCCGCGCCTCCTCGATCAGCTGGGCTTCCCGGTCGAGCCCGACCACCCAGCGGGCGGCCGGGGCCAGCGCCAGCGCCACGCGACCCGCGCCGCAGCCCACGTCCAGCACACGCAGCGAGGCGAGGTCTTCCTGAGCCAGGAGCGAGAGAAAACGTGAGCTGACGCCCTCCACCGCGGTCGCCAGCATCAGTCCGACGCGGCGCCCTCGTCGGCCTTGAAGTACTTCGCCTCGGGATGGTGGAAGACGATCGCCGACACCGAGGCCTCGGGATCCATCATGCAACCCTCGGTGAGGGTGAGCCCGATGCGCTCCGGCTCGAGGAGGGAGAAGATGATCCGCTGGTCCGCCAGCTCGGGACAGGCGGGATAGCCCGGAGATACGCGAAGCCCCTGATAGCGGGCCTTGAGCCGATCGGCCATGGTGAGACCGGGCGGATCCGGGAAGCCCCACTGGGTGCGAAGCCGCGCGTGGAGCATCTCCGCGAAGGCCTCCGCGCACTCGATGGCCAGGGCCTGGAGCGCGTGGGAGCGGAGGTACTGCCCCTCGTTCTTCCACTGCTCCGCCTGCGCGCGAATCCCGGCGCCGCAGGTCACGGCGAAGATGGCGATACCGTCGCGCTCGCCGGTGTCCACGTCGCGCACGTAGTCGGTGAGACAAAGCACGCTCGCCCGCCGGCTGGCGCGGGAAGTCGAAGTGGGCGACCTCGCGCCCGCCCTCGTGAGAGGAAGAGGCGGTTGCCCGAGGCATTGGCCTCGTAGAAGCGGTAGAGGCCGTCGGCGCGGATGAGGCCGCCCGCGGCGGCCTCGTCCTGGAGCGCCTGCACCATGGCGCGCAGCTCCACCGTCTTGAGGTCGCCCTCCTCCAGGAGCCGCGACACCGAGCCCTTGAGGCCCAGGTGCTTGCCCAGGAGCATCTGGAGGTTGAGGTACGGGTAGACGTGGGTGAGCGGCACATCGCGCAGCACGTGGAGCTCGAGGTCGGGCGGTCGCGGCACCGGGACCGTACGTGACACCGTGAGCGCGCCAATCGCGGCTCGGCGGGACCGGCCGCGGCGGCGGCGCGCCTCGTCTCCCGCCCGGAGCGACGCCTGCTGCTCTCCGACGAACGCGAGCAGGGCCTCCCGGGTGGTCGCGCCGAAGAGGCGGTTGGCGAGGTCCAGCCCGTCCATGGCGTCCTTGGCGTAGATGGTGGCGCCGGGATACTCGGGCGCGATGCGGGTGGCGGTGAACTTCCGGGTGAGCGCCGCGCCCCCCACGAAGAGCGGGATGTCGATGCCGGCCGCGCGGAGGTCCTGGGCGGTGAGCACCATCTTGCTGGGCGGACTTCACCAGGAGCCCGGACAGCCCGAAGGCGTCGGGCTTGTGCGCAGTGATACGCGGCGATCAGATCCTCCGGCGGTACCTTGATGCCGAGGTTGATGATCCGGTAGCCGTTGTTCTTCCAGATGATCTCGACGAGGTTCTTGCCGATGTCGTGGACGTCGCCCTTGACGGTGGCGAGCACGATGCTGCCGCGGTGGCGCGTCTCCGTCCGCTCCATGAACTGCTCGAGGTGGCCCACCGCCGCCTTCATGGCCTCCGCGGACTGGAGCACCTCGGCCACGATGAGCTGGTTGTCGTTGAAGAGGCGCCCCACCTCTTCCATGCCCTTCATCAGCGGGCCGTTGATGATGTCCAGCGGGGCCGCTTCCGCGGCGCTTGGTCTCGAGGTCTTCCACCAGCCCGTCGCGCGAGCCCTCCACGATGTAGCGGGCCAGGCGCTCGTCCAGCGGCAGCGCGGTCCCGGCCACCCGGGGCTCCTTCTTCTTGCCGCGGAAGTAGGCGGCGAAGGCGGCCACCGGGTCGGCGCCCGCATCCAGATGAGGTCCTCGGCCAGCCGGCGCTCCTCCTCGGGAATGGAGGCATAGCGCTCGAGCCGCTCGGTGTTCACGATGGCGTAGTCGAGCCCGGCCTTGGTGCAGTGATAGAGGAAGACCGCGTTGAGCACCTCGCGGCCGGCCGGCGGGCAGCCCGAAGGAGACGTTCGGAGATGCCCAGGATGGTCCGGCACTCGGGAAGGCGCGCCTTGATGGCCGCGCAGCCCCTCGATGGTCTCCACCGCCGAGCCCACGTAGTTCGCGTCGCCGGTGCCCACCGGAAAGACCAGCGGATCGAAGATGAGGTCGCGCTCGGGCAACCCGTATTTCCCGGTGAGCAGCGCGAAGGAGCGCTCGGCGACTTGTGAGCTTGCGCTCGCGTGAAACCGCCATCCCCTGCTGCTTGTCCTCGTCGATGCAGCCCACCACCACCGCCGCGCCGTAGGTCCGCAGCGGCGGACCACCTTCTCGAAGCGCTCCTCGCCGTCCTCGAGATTGATCGAGTTCACGATGGCCTTGCCCTGGCACATCCGGAGCGCTTCGCTCGATCACCGCGGCGTCCGTCGAGTCGATCATGAGCGGCGCCTTGACCTTGCGGGTGAGCCGGTCGAGGAAGCGGAGCATGTCGGCGTTCTCGTCGCGATCGGGATTGGCGAGGCAGACGTCCAGCACCTGGCCGCCGCCCTGCACCTGGGCGCGTCCCACCTCCGCCGCTTCCTCGAACTTGTCCTCCCACGATCAGATCCTTGAACTTCCGCGACCCGATGACGTTGGTGCGCTCGCCCACGAGGAGCGGGCGGTTGTCGTCGCCCGGATATACCACTTCGATGCCGCTCACCGCGGCGGCCAGGCGCTCCGCAGGACGGCGCGGCGGCTTCCCTGCCACCAGCCGGGCCAGCGCGCGGATATGGGCGGGCGTGGTCCCGCAGCAGCCCCGACGAGATTCACCCAACCCTCGTCCACGAAGCGGCGCATCTTCAGCGCGAGGCTGTCCGGGCGTCTCTTCATAGTGGCCGTGCTCGTCGGGCAGGCCCGGCGTTCGGGTACACGCTGACCAGGCCGGTGGCGAGCCCGCGAGCGTGCGCAGGTGATCGGTCATGAACTCGGGACCGGTAGCGCAGTTGAGCCCGATCGCAGAAGAGACCGAGGTGCTCCAGCGAGGCGTGCAGCGCGTCCACACCCTGCCCGGCCAGCATGGTGCCCATGGGCTCGATGGTGCCGCTCACCATGAAGGGCAGATCGAGCCCCGACTCGGTCATGGCCCGGCGAACGCCGATGGCCGCCGGCCTTGACGTTGAGCGTGTCCTGGCAGGTCTCGAGCAGCAGCGCGTCCACGCCTCCCGCGATCAGGCCTCGCGCCTGGCGCTTCGTAGCCGTCGCGCACCTCGTCGAAGGTGACGCCACCGGTGACCGTGATGGTCGCGTGCCGGGCCCCATGGCGCCGATCGACGAAGCGAGGCCGCTCCGGCGTCGAACGCGCCATCGGCAGCGGCCCGGGCGATGCGAGCGGCCGCCGTCGCGATCTCGTCGCAGCGATCCGAGAGTCCATATTCGGCCGAGTACATAGGGCGCACAACCGAAAGGAATTGGTCGAGATGATATCGGCGCCGGCGTCGAGATAGGCTTCGTGGACGGCCGCGGATCACGTCCGGGCGCGTGAGGTTCAGGTTCTCATTGCAGCCTTCGAGACTTGGGCCACCGAAGTCCTCGGCGGTGAGATCGCGGGCCTGGATCATGGTGCCCATGGCGCCGTCGAGCACGAGGATGCGCTCGCGAAAGGCCGCCATGAATCGGGCGCTGCGCTCCGGAATCCGCGACATGTCAGTATTCTTAGCATCCGGCTGCGGTATACTCCGTCACCGCGATGACCACGCCCTTCGGCCGACCCGACCTTCGCAAGGAAGACGAGAGATTCATCACGGGACGCGGGCGCTACGTGGACGACATGCGCGTTCCCGGGTGCCTCCACGCCGCCTTCGTCCGGAGCCCGCATGCCCACGCCCGCGTGGACCGGTATCGATGCCGCCGCGGCGCGCGGCATGCCGGGCGTGGTCGCGGTCTTCACCGCCGCCGACCTGCCCGAGTGCAAGCGGCCGATCCCAGCCGCCACTCCCGCGCCCGCCTCGTTCCGGAGCGCGCCCCAGTCCGTCTTCGCGGACCCGGATGGTCCGCCACACCGGCGAGATCGTGGGCGGTGGTCCTTTCGAGACGCCGTATCTCGCCGCCGACGCCGCGGAGGCGGTCACGGTGGACTACTCGCGCCCCTGCCGGTGTCGGCGGGGCTTACCGCCGCGAGCGCGCCCGGAGCGTCACGGGTCTTCGATGCCTGGCCGGATAACGTCGCCGGGCCTTCCACCGCCCAGGTGGGCGAGCCGGGCGCCGCGCTGGCAACCGCCCGCGTCGTGGTGGAGGCGGAGCCCGAGCTGGCCCGAGTTGCTGGTGCGCCGCTCGAGCCGCGCGGGCTCGTGGTGATGCCGGAGGTCCGGACGGCCGCTTCACGATTTGGATCCCGAGCCAGTCGCCCTACGGGCTTCGCGGCGCCATCGCGGCCGCCCTCGACCTCCCGGAGGAGCGCGTGCGGATCATCTGCACCGATTCGGGCGGTGGCTTCGGCATCAAGGGCCACACCTATGCCGAGGACATCATCCTGGCCGCGTCGGCGCGCCGGCTCGAGCGTCCGCTGCGATGGACGGAGTCCCGGCGGGAGCATTTCCTCAGCGGCTCGCCGGATCGAGGCCAGCGTCACTACGCCAAGCTCGGGGTGGACGGCGACGGGCGCATCGTGGCGATCGAGACCGCGTTCGCCCGCGATCACGCGGGGCCTATCTGCCGCTCGGCGAGGTGATCACGCTGAACACCATCAATCATTTGCCGGGGCCCTATCGGCGTACCCCCATCTGGGAGCCACCGGCCGGAACGTGGTCACCACACCCTTTCGGCGGCGCCTATCGCGGCTCGGGCCGCCCCGAGGCGGCCTTCGTGATGGAGCGGCTCATCGACCGGGCGGCGCGGCGGCTGGGCCTCGATCCCGCGGAGATACGCCGGCGCAACCTCGTCCGTCCCGACGAGATGCCGCATCGCACCGGGCTCATCTACCGAGACGGCACGCCTATCTCCTATGACCCGGCGGACTATCCGGGATCCTTCCGAGCGGCTCCCTGGAAGCCTTCGACTAAGCGGGCTGGCGGAAGCGGCAGGCGGAGCGCCGCGGAAGCGCGATGCCGCTGGGGATAGGGCTCGGCTGCTATGTGCAGGCACCGGCGTCGGGCCCTTCGAGGGCGCGGACGTGCGGGTGGACGCGGGGGCAATGTGCAGGTCGCGATCGGCGTCTCCTCGCAGGGGCAGGCGCACGAGACCACCATGGCGCAGATCGCCGCCGCCGAGCTGGGCGTGGAGCTCGCCCGGGTCACGGTGGTGGCGGGCGACACCGCCACGCTTCCATTTCGGCAATGGCACCGGGGCAGCCGGGTGGCCGCCAACGCGGGGCCCGCCGTGGCGAAATCCGCGCGCGAAGTCGCGGCCAAGGCGCGGCGGGTCGCGGCCGAGATGCCCGAGTGCGCGGCCGCTGACGTGGTGCTGGCGGACGGCCGCGTGCACGTGGCCGGCATGCTCCAGCGGGGCCTCGCCCTCGGCGAGGTGGCGCGCGGCGGCAGTGGAACAAGACCCTCGTGCGGGAGGCCAACCGGGGCTACAGGTCTGCGGGTACTTCTCGCCCGAGTCCGTCACCTTCGCCTTCGGCGCGCACGCCTGCGCGCTGGAGGTGGACGTGGAGACCGGCCGGGTGCGGATCCTCCGCTACCTCGCGCTGCACGACTGCGGGCGGGCCATCAATCCCCTGGGTGGTGGAAGGCCAGCTCCAGGGGGCATCGCGCAAGGCATCGGCACCGCGCTCTGCGAGGAGCTGGTGCACGACGCGGAGGGACAGCTCCTCACCGGGAGCTTCATGGACTACGCGCTTCCCGTCGCCGCCGACCTGCCCGCGCTCGAGTCCATCGCGGTGTCGTTCCCCTCCACGCGGAACGAGCTCGGCATCAAGGGCGTGGGCGAGAGCGGCATCATCGCCCCGCCGGCCGCCATCGCCAATGCGGTAGAGGACGCGCTGGCCGACCGGGGCGCCGAGATCGCGCGCGTGCCCATCACGCCCGCTCGGCTCTGGGAGTCGCTCCGCAAGGACGCCTGAGCCCGCTCCGCCGCTCCTCGAGGGTCCCGGCTAGGTCCCCTGCACCGCTCCCGAGACGAGGCCGTGGGTGAGGTAGCGGCGGAAGATGTAGTAGAAGATGACGGGCGGAATCGAGTAGATCACCGACAGCGCCATCAGCAGATTCCACGGCGCGTCGTCGGAAGTCAGGAAATTCCCCATGCCCACCGGCAAGGTGATCATCCGCTCGCCCTGGAGCAGCAGCACCGCGTAGAGATACTCGTTCCAGGCGAAGAAGAATGCGTAGGTGCCCACCGCGATCAAGGTGGGCGTGATGAGGCAGGTAGATGCGGAAGAAGATGGACAGCGGTCCCGCGCCGTCGATGGCCGCCGACTCGTCGATCTCCGCGGGAATGGTCTTGGCGTAGTCCCAGAGCACCCAGAGGGCATAGGGCGCCGCGAACGTCGTCATGGCGAAGATGAGCGCCCAGTAGGTATCGAGGAGGTCGTAGTCGCCCATGATCTTGAAGAACGGGATGGACAGGAACGACGCCGGGATGATGTAGGTGAAGAGCGTCATCCCCGAGACGAGGCGGCCGAGCCCGAATCGGATGCGGCCCAGCGCAAAGCTCCCCATGGCGGCCACGCAGAGCACCGCCACCATCACCGCGCCGGAGACGAGGAGGCTGTTGGCGAGCCACCGCCAGAAGTACTTCTACGAACGGGCTCTCCTGGAAGAGCACGAACTCGAAGTTGTCGAGGGTAGGGTTCTTCACGAAGTAGACGGGCCGGAAGAGGTCGCTCCACGGCGTGATGGCCAGGGAGACCATGTAATAGATGGGGAAGAGCGTCCAGCCCGCCACGATGGCCAGTAGCACCCCGCGCACCACGGTGACCCCGAGCCGCTGTCCCGTCACTTGATCTTTTTGATGAGGACGAAGATGAAGAGGAGCGTGACCGGAAGCGCGGTGGCGAAGACGCCCACGCCCCAGTCGATCTTGCCCAGGCGGAACGTGTACCGGTAGGCGAGCGTGGCCAGCACGTGGGTGGAGTCCCCCGGGGCCCCGCCCGTCATGAGCTGGACATTGGTGAAGTCGCCCAGGGTGAAGACCATGGAGAGCAGCGAGCAGATGAGGTAGATGCCGGCCAGCAGCGGGAACGAGATGTAGCGGAAGGTCTGGAACACCCCGGCTCCGTCGATGGCGGCCGCCTCGTAGAGCTGGCGCGGGATTCCGCGCCGGGCGGCGAGGATAATCACGGTCCAGAACGGCAGGTACTTCCAGATGTGGAAGATGATGAGGGCGCCGATGGCCGTCCAGCGCGAGGCCAGCCAGTGATGGGTGCCGAGCCCCAGATCCTCGCTGATGAGGTTGAGGATGCCCCATTGCGGAGGACATCATCCATCGCACGGAGAGCACGCCGGGCAGCACGGGAATCGCCCAGTGGCAAGAGGAATGATCGCGTGAGAGGAAGCGGGTGGCCCGACTATCCGACTCGAGGAGGCCCGAGAGGAGCAGGGCGAGGAAGAGCTTGATGTTCACGGGCGATCCCCACGTAGACGATCGTGTTGATGATTGTCTGCACGTAGATGGGATCGTTGAACAGAACCTCGTAGGTGTAGCGGTCGAGGGCCTGGGTGACCTCGAAGCAGAGCGGAGTAGACCACTGTAAGGCGAGGAAAAGCAGGATCAGGGGAGCGTAGAAGAGCAGCCCCTGGAGGTTGCGGTGACCGCGGCGACAGCATCGCCGCCGTCGCGGTCACGCCCCGCGAGAAGACGCCGCCCGACTTGGCGGGCAGCAGGCCGCTGGCCACGGTCGGGCTAGGACCTCACCGCCACTGGGCGACGATGGTCTCTGACCCGGCCGATCGCCCTCGTCGGCCGCCTTCTCCGGGCTCCACTTGTCCACGTTGGTGCGCGCCATCGCTCTTGCCCCACACGTTCTCCGCATAGATCTGGGAGTTCGCGGGGTTCTTGTAGTGCTCGAACACCCGGGTGGGCCGCTCGAGATAGATGCGGGTGACGGTGGGCAGGTGCGGGTCCACCGCGCCGCCCTTGCCCGCCTGACCCTTGGCGAAGAACGGATCGCTGGCCACGTCCCTGAAGGCGGGAACCAGCGCCCGTTGGCGGCCTTGATGTACTCCGTGAAGCGCTTGGGCTCCAGCACGAACTTGATGAAGTCCTTGGCCAGCGGCACGTCCTTGTTGGTGGAGTCCTTGGGAATGAGGATGGTCTTGACCGCCACCATGTAGGTCGGCTTCCGGCCGTCGGTCCGTCCGGGCCACTCGATGGTGGCCGACTTGTTGAAGTAGTTGTCGGGATTGTTGAAGAAGTGATGGGCGGGGATGGACACCGAAGGATTCGGCGTCATCACGATGGACTTGGAGTGGAAGTTGGCGTTGTTGTCGCCGTCCGACCAGTTCAGCGTGTCCGGTGGCACGCAGCCGGAGTTGAACATGTCCGGCGAAGAACTTGAGCGGTCTTGACGATGGCCTCGCGGTTCTTGGCGTCGTCGGCCACCACCTTCCCCTCCTCGGAGAACACCGTGCCCCATCAGGAGAGCAGCGCCATCTCGAAGTTGTAGATGGTGTCGGACGCGCTGGAGGGACTCGGTCATGCCGATCCCGTAGACCTTGGCATATTTGGCGGGATCTCTTCTTGCGGAGGGCTTCCTGGGCCTTCTTCCAGTAGTCCCAGCACCCGTTCCAGTCCATGGGGATCTTGGCGGGGTCGTCGTTCATCCCCGCCTCCTTGAGCAGATCCCGCCAGTAGTGGATGTGCATGGTCCGGCACTCGATGGGGACGCCGTAATAGGCCCGCTTCTTGGCCACGTTGTCGTAGACATTGGCCACCGGCAGGAACTTCTCGATGTAGCGGGGCTTGAGCTCGTTGATCACGTCGGTGGTCTCGACCAGGCGGCCTTCCCATGCGTACTTGGGCATGACCTCCCAGTCGTTGTAGAAGCAGAAGGCCACGTCGGGGCAGCGGCGCGCGGTCATCGCGCTGATGATCTTCTTGAGGAGGTCTTCCTGGATGGTGAAGGAGATGTCGAGGTCGACGTTCTTCTCCCTACGGAAGTCCTCGGCGATCTTCAGCATCGCCTCGTCCTCTTCCTTGTAGTAGCCCCGGTTCCACCACACACCGTGAGCTTCTTCTGCTGGCCGCGCGACACCATGGGGAACCTGAGAGCCCCCAGCGGCGGCACCGGACGCGACGGCGGTCTTGATGAATGTCCGGCGGGTCTGCGACATGAGGCCTACCTCCTTTGGCAGGATTGAGAGGGGCATGCGCGGCGCGCGCGATCGAGGCACTGGGCGGCGGCAGTATACCGCGAGGGTCTTCCCGATGTAAATTAGACCCATGACACCCGACCGCATCACCGTGTCCGTGATCCAGCACCGGCTCGAGGCCATCGTCCAGGAAATGGGCGAGGCCATGCTGCGCACCGCCTACTCCCAGATCCTCAACTCCAGTCGCGATTTCTCGACGGCAATGTTCGACGGTCAGGGGCGGCTCGCCGCCCAGGCCGAGCACGTGCCCATCCACGTGGGCGCGCTCCCGTGGGCGGTGCAGTCGGTGGCGGAGTACTTCGCCGGGCGGATTCAGCCCGGCGACCTGTTTCTGTTGAACGATCCCTATCACGGGAACAATCACCTGCCCGACCTCACCGTGCTCCTGCCCGTCTTCGCGGAGGAGCGCCTGGTCTTCTGGTCCATCAATCGCGCGCACCAGCACGATATCGGGGGCGCCACCCACGGCACCTACAATCCAGGGGCCACCGAGATCTGGCAGGAAGGCGTGCGCATTCCTCCGCTCAAGCTCTACGACGCGGGCGCCCTGCGCGACGACGTGCTGGAGACGGTGGCCCTCAATGTCCGGCACCCGCGCGACTTCAAGGGCGACCTCAACGCGCATGATCGGCTCCACCCGGGTGGGCGAGCGCCGCATCCGGCGCCTCATCGAGGAGTACGGGCTCCCACCGTGCTCGCCGCGGTGAGCGAGATCCTGGACGGGTCCGAGCGTCAGGCCCGAGCCTGCATCCGGCAGTGGAAGGACGGCGTGTTCCGTGGGGAATCGGTGCTGGACGACGACGGGCACGGCATCGAGGACATCGCCATCCGCGCCACCGTGACCAAGAAGGGGCGACTCGCTGGTGGTGGATCTCGACCGAGAGCCGCGACCAGGTCATCGGCTTCGTGAACTCCTCCTATCCGAACACGATCTCGGCCGTCCACATGGCGCTCGCCTACCTCATCGATCCGCGCACGCCGAAGAACGAGGGGACGTTTCGACCGGTCACCGTCAAGGCGCGCCAGGGCAGCGTGGTGTGGCCGTTCCCGCCCGCGCCGGTGACGCTCGCCACCAACCACTGCGCCCAGGAGATCGCCGAGGCGGTGATCAAGGCGCTGGCGAAGAGCTGTCCGGAGCGCGTGCTGGCCGGCTGGTCGCGGCGGTTCCGCATCGCCATCTCCGGCGTCAACCCGCGCACCAAGCGTCCCTTCATCTGGCATCTCTTCCACGCGCGCGGCGGCGGCGGCGCTCGTGCGGCGGGCGACGGCTGGGAGACCGCGGGCGAAGGTCAGGCGGCGGGCGGCATCAAGTTCGGGAGCGTGGAGGTGGCGGAGACGCGCTTTCCGCTCTTCTTCGAGCGCCACGAGTTCCGCCCCGATTCGCCCGGCGACGGGCGCTTTCGCGGCGGTGTCGGCTCTCGCTCACCCTCAAGGTCGAGACCGCGGAGGAAGGCCGCGCCAATACCGCCGGCGACGGGATCCGCCATCCCTCCTACGGCATCCTCGGCGGGAAGGACGGCCTCCCGCACCGCTATCGGATGACGGCGCGCGGCCGCACCCGCTTCCTCAAGACCAAGGAGGTCGGGGTGTCGGTGCTTCCGGGCACCGTGTTCCGGGTCGAGTCGGCCGGGGGCGGCGGCTACGGTGATCCCGCGCCGGCGCGACCCGCCGCCCGCGCCCGCGACCGCGACAACGGCTTGGTCACAGAACAAGGCCGCCAAGCCTCGCCGTAACGGGAAGGCGTGACGGTGGCCCTTCGCGATCGGCATCGACGTGGGCGGGACCTTTACCGACCTGGTGGCGGTGGACGAGCGGGGACGCACCACGCTGGCGAAGGCGGCCTCCACGCCATCCGATCCCTCGATCGGCGTCGCTCGACGGCCTCGATCTCCTCGCCGCGGAGCTCGGTCTCGACGTCGGCGCTCTGCTGGCTCGGCACCGAGCTGATCGTGCACGGGACCACGGTCGCCACCAACGCGATCCTCGAGCGCAAGGGCGCCACCGTCGGCATGCTCACCACCGCCGGCCACCGTGACATCATTGGAGATGCGCGAGGGACTGAAGGACGATCGCTACAACCTGCGCATGCCGCCGCCCGTCCCCTGGTGCCTCGAGCCCGGCGGCTCGACGTGCGCGAGCGCATGCGCTTCGACGGCAGCGGTGGAGACGCCGCTCGACGAAGGTTCGGTCAAGTCCGCGGTGCGCCGGCTGATCGCGGCCAAGGTCGAGTCGGTGGCGGTCTGCTACCTCCATTCCTACCGGGACGGGCGGCACGAGCGCGCCACCCGCCGGCTCCTCGCACGCCTGCTGCCGGCGGCTTACGTGTCGCTTTCGTCCGAGGTCCTCCCGCAGATCAAGGAGTACGAGCGCTTCGGCACCACCGTGGTGAACGCCTACGTGGGGCCGGTCCTGGCGGGCTATCTCGGCTCGGCTCGAGAAGCGGCTGGCGGACGCGGGTTATACCCGCCGCGTGCTCATCATGCAGTCGCATGGCGGCGTGGCCACCATCGAGGACTCGGTTCGCCTGGCCGCCGGGGCCGTGCTCTCCGGACCGGCGGGCGGTATCGCGGGCAGCGGTCACTGCGCGCGGGTGGTCGGAGAGGGCAACCTCATCACCTTCGACATGGGGGGACCAGCACCGACATCGCGCTCCTCGAGGGCGGCGAGCCGCATTTGACCGGCGACAAAGCGGTGGGCGGCAGCAATGGTGGCGCTGCCGAGCATCGACATCCATACCCTCGGCGCGGGCGGTGGGTCTATCGCGACGGTGGACGTGGGGGCATCCTCCATGTGGGGCCCGAGAGCGCGGGCGCGGTGCCCGGCCCCGCCTGCTATGGGCGCGGGGCACCGCCGCCACCGTCACCGACGCGAACGTGGTGCTGGGGCTCCTCGATCCCGGCAATTTCCTGGGCGGGCGAACCCGCCTCGACGCGGCGGCCGCCGGGGCTGCGGTGGGACGAGTCGCGCGCGCCCTCGGGGTCGATCTCCTCGCTGCGGCGGAGGGGATCTGTCGCGTCGTCAACACCAATATGGCGGAGGGCATCCGCCTGGTCTCGGTGCGCCGGGGCGCGGACCCGCGGCGCTTCGCGCTCCTGTCGTTCGGGGGCGCCGCCGGGCTGCACATCACCGACGTGGCCCGCATGCTCGAGGTCACCCGCGTGATCGTGCCGCGGGTGGCCTCCGTGCTGTCGGCCTGGGGCATGCTCGCGACGGATCTGCGCTACGAGATGGTGCGCACCCATGTGGGCGAGGCGCGCGAGATCGGCTCGGCGCGCCTCCGCCAGCGCTACGCGGAGCTGGAGGCGGAAGGTCGAAAGCGCCTCGGAAGGTTCGAGGGCGAGATCGCGGTGCGCCGCTCCGCGGACATGCGCTACGGCGAGCAGACCTTCGAGATCTCCGTGCCGCTGGACGGCGTGGACATGGACGCGCCCGACCTCATGGACCAGGTGGTGGCGCGATTCCACGCGCGCCACGAGGCGCTCTACACCTACAGCGCGCCCGGCCAGGAAGTGGTGCTGGTCAACGCGCGGCTGACGGTGGTGGGTCGGCTGCCCGCCCTGCCCGCGGACGAGGCCCGGCCGGCCGCGCCTCCCGCCACCGCTCCCCGCACCCGCCGGGCCTATCTCGGGCGCTGGATGGAGGTGCCGGTCCACGACATGGACGGGCTGCCGCCGGGCCAGGAGATCAAGGGCCCGGCCATCTTCGAGTCGGCCACCACCACGGTGGTGATCCGCGCCGACGAGCGGGCACTCGTCACCGCCCAGGGCTGGCTGGACATCACGGTCGGCTAGGCGGTCGGAGGACGAGGCGCGTCAGGCCTTCCGCATCCACACCGCGGTGTCATGGAAGACGGCGCCGCCGTGCGGGAAGCCCGGTTCGCTGCTGGTGAGCGCATTGATGCCCAGCCGATTCTCGAAGTGCTTGTTCGGCCAGACCCCTCCACCACCAGCACTCCCGGCTGCTGACCTTCGCGCGGCATCGCGTGCACGATCACCTCGCCGCGCTCATTGCCGAGCGTCAGCCGGTCTCCCTGGCGATTCCCAGCGCCTCGCAGTCGGCCGGGTTGATGAGGGCGGTGGGCCGCACCTCGCGCCGCTGCGAGCCGGGCGTCTCCGTGAAGGTCGAGTTGAGGAAGCTCCGCGCGGGCGCGGCCACCAGCCGGAAGGGCTTGGCCGCGGTGGGGCCGTCGATCACGTCGAAGTGATCGGGGAGCGCCGGCATCTCCGCCCAGCGGCCGCCGAAGCGCTTCCAGTCGGCCTTGAAGTGGAAGCGGCGGTCGGCGGTCTCGAACCCGTCCAGGAAGTGCCCTCTGCGAAACGGGGCGCGCAGTCCTGGCCGCCGCTCCGCCAGTTGGTCTCGGCGTCCCACATGCCGGAGCGCTTGAGCGTCCAGTCCATGATCTCCCACGGGCTCATCTCGAAGCCGGGATGCGTGGCGCCCAGCCGTCGGGCCAGGCCCCGGATCACCTCGTGATTCTCGCGGCATTCGCCGGGCGGCTCGATCACCTTCTTCGCCACCTGGAAATAGGTGTGACCGCTCGCGGTGTAGAAGTCGTCGTGCTCCACGAAGGTGGTGGCGGGCAGCACGATGTCGGCGAAGGCCGCCGTCTCGGTGAGGAACTGCTCGTGCACGCAGAGGAAGAGATCCTCGCGGGCCAGTCCCTGGTGCACCAGATTGAGATCCGGGCACACCATGGCGGGATTGGTGTTCTGCACCAGCATGGCGGTCACCGGCGGCCCGCCCAGGAGCGCCGCGGGATCGCCGGTGAGGATGGCTCCCAGGCGCGACTGGTCCAGCGCCCGGATGGACCGGTCCGCCACATCCAGCCCCTCGATGAGGGAGCGGTCGAGCGGGTAGATCGCGGTCTGCCCGTAGAGCGCTCCGCCGCCCTCGTACTGCCAGGCGCCGGTCACCGCGGGAAGACAGCTCACCGCGTGCATGTTGACGGCGCCGTTGCGCGAGCGGCTGAAGCCGTGGTGGCAGCGGATGAAGCTCCTCTTGGTCCGGCCGTATCGCCGCGCGAAGCTCTTGATGCTCTCGGCGGAGAGCCCGGTGATGGCCGCCGCCCACTCGGGCGTGCGCGTCGCCACGTGGCGGGCCAGCTCGTCCGGTGCGTCGGTGTACGCGCGCAGGTAGTCCCAGTCGGCGAAACCTTCGGCGAAGAGGACGTGCATCACCGCGCAGGCCAGGGCCCCGTCGGTACCGGGGCGCACCGCGAGGTGAAGATCCGCTTCGCTCCGCGGTACCGGTACGGTAGGGATCGACCACCACCAGGGCCGCCCCGCGCTTCTTGGCGGCGAGCGCGTGATTCATCACATTGACCTGGGTATTCACGGGATTTCCGCCCCAGATCACCACCAGGTCCGAGTGATCGTCGATCTCGCGCAGGTCGGCGCCCCGTTTCATGCCCGTCCCCGCGATCCAGCCGCTGTCGGACAGCGTCACGCAGATCGTGGAGAACCAGCGGGAGTAGCGCATGACGTGCCGCAGCCGGTTGATGCCGTCCCGCTGCACCAGCCCCATGGTGCCCGCGTAGTAGTAGGGCCACACCGTCTCCGGGCCCAGGGCGGCGGCCTTGTCCTGGAACGCGCGCGCCACCGTGTCGAGCGCCTCGTCCCAGGAGATGCGGGGCGAATCGCCCCGCGCCCTTGGGCCCCACCCGCTTCATGGGATGCATGAGCCGGTCCGGGTGATGGGTGCGCTCCGCGTAGCGGCCCACCTTTCGCAGATCACCCCGCGCGTATAGGTGTTGCGGTGCGACCCGCGGACCCGGCCGATGGTGTGGGCATCCAGCCGTTCCACCTCCAGCGCGCACGTGCTCGTGCAGTCGTGGGGGCAGACCGACGGGACGACGTCCAGCGACCGGATGGCCATCAGCCGGTGACGGCGCCGTCGGAAGCGTGCGCGACGGTGATGGCGTACTTGTGGAAGACGCCGCTCGTGTAGCGCGGCTTGGCCGCCTTCCACTTCGCCAGGCGCTTCTTCATCTCCGCGGCGGAGATTTCCACGTCGAGGCGGCGCTTCTTGACGTCGATGACGATGATGTCGCCGTTGCGGATGGCGGCGATGGGCCCGCGGTCCGCCGCCTCCGGCACGATATGGGCGATCATGAAGCCGTGGGTGGCGCCGGAGAAGCGGCCGTCGGTCATGAGCGCTACCGTGTCGCCGAGGCCCGCGCCCTGCAGCGCCCCGGACACGTGGAGCATCTCCCTCATGCCCGGCCCGCCCTTCGGTCCCTCATTGCGAATGACGATCACGTCGTTGGGCTTGATCTTGCCTTCCTTCACCGCCTTGAACGCGGCCTCCTCGACCTCGAAGACTCGAGCGGGCCCACGATGGAGATACTTGGTCTGGCCGGAGAGCTTGATCACGCACCCGCCGGGGGCGACGTTCCCGCGGAGGATGGCGATGCCGCCGGTGGGCTTGATGGCCTCGGTGAGCCGCCGGATCACCTTCTGGCCCGCCGGCTCCGCCGCGTTCTTCACCTCGTCCCCGATGCTGCGTCCGGTGACCGTCTTTTCCCCGCGTGCAGGAGGCCGGCCTCGAGCAGCCGCTTGCCCACCAGCGGCATCCCCCGCCTCGTACATCTCGGGGCGGTGTAGTTGCCCCACGGCTTGAGGTCCGCCAGCACCGGCGTCCGCTTCGAGATGCGGTCGAAGTCGTCGATGGTGAGCTTGACCCCGAAGTCCTTGGCGGTGGCGATGAGGTGGAGCACCGCGTTGGTGGACCCGCCGGTGGCCATCACGCCGGTGATCGCGTTCTCGAAGCCTTGCGGGTGACCAGGAGCGCGGGGTCATCCCCTTGCGCAAGAGGTCCATCACCAGCTTGCCCTGACTCGAAGGCCACCTCGTCCTTCCGGGGATCGGTGGCGGGGACGCCGTTCCAGCCCATGGGCGACATGCCGAGCATCTCGTAGGCGGTGGCCATGGTGTTGGCGGTGAACTGGCCGCCGCAGGCGCCCGCGCCCGGGCAGGCATGGTCCTCGACGTCCTTGAACTGCTCCAGCGAGATCTTGCCGGCGTTGTAGGCGCCCACCGCCTCGAAGACGTCCTGGATGGTGAGGTTGCGGCCGGCGAAGGGCCCGGTGGAGTCCGCGCAGCGGCCGAACATGATGGAGCCGCAGTAGAGCATCAGCGAGGGATGTTCACGCGTCCGAGCACCATGGTCATGGCGGGAATGGTCTTGTCGCAGCCCGAGATGGTGACGAGCCCGTCGAACATGTGGCTGCGCGCCACCAGCTCGACGGAGTCGGCCACGATCTCCCGGCTGATGAGCGAGCCCTTCATGCCTTCGGTGCCCATGGTGATGCCGTCGGTGATGGAGATGGTATTCACCTCGATGGGCGTTCCCCGGCGGCGCGTATTCCCTGCATGACCTTCTCCGCGAGCTTGCGGTGATTCCAGTTGCAGGGCATGGTGCCGATCCACGAGTGGGCCACACCGATCTGGGGCCGCGCGAGATCCTCGTCGGTGAAGCCCACCGCCTTCATCATGGCGCGCGGCGCGCGGCGCGATCGGTGCCTTCGAGAAGCGTGCGGCTCTTGTGTCGCGGGTCGGCAGCCATGGGGCGACTCTTTGTCGGTCCGGCTCAGGATCGGTGGAGTGAATCTTACAGCAGGTCGCGGAGCGGCACCAAGCCGAGCCCGGCGCCGCGCAGGCTCAGCGATGATGCCGGGAGCGCGTGCGAGAGCCTCTCCCCGCCCCCCGGTACGCCGTCGGCATCGTGCAGGTCCAGGATGGCGCCGGGTCCCGCGCGCCGCCGGCTGCGCGCGATCTGGACGCTCGGGGCCGCCGCTCGTCCGCCCTCCGGCTGCACCGTCCAGAACACGCAGGGAGTCCCCAGCCGGCGCAGGTGTGGAAACAACGCGAGATTGGTCAGGCCCCAGGGCGGGCGGAAGAAGCGCGGGGCGGCGCCGGCCGCCTGCGCGATCGCGTCGTGGCCTTCGCGGACCTGTCGCCGTGTCTCCCCGGGGCCGGACAGCCAGAGGCTCCGGTGACTCCAGGTGTGGTTGCCCAGATCGTGCCCCTCGGCGGCGATCCGCCGGGCCACCGCCGGCTGACGCGGCGGCGCGACGCCCGATGAGGAAGAAGGATCCCCGCACGCCGTGAGCCCCGAGGATATCGAGGACGCGGGGCGTCGTCTCCGGGTCCGGCCCATCGTCGAAGGTGAGGGCGACCGACCGGCTCGCGCGGCTTCCGCGCCACCCACCTGCGAAGGGTGAGGAGATGCGAGCCCCACGCGTAGGTCGCCCAGGCCAGCGGCGGCCCCGCGAGCCAGGCGGCCGAGATCAGGAGGCGCGCTCCCGGGCGATCACGCTGGTGGAGAGCACCAGATCGACTATGGTCCGGGAGGCTCGCGGCCGCCGATACAGCCGCACGCGGTCGCGGATGTCGCGCAGCAGGACGGGATCCCGCAGCGCGGCCACGATGACCCGGTGAAGCTGCGCCTCGATCCGGCGACCAGGGCCACTCCCGCCATGGCGGCGAAGCGCTCGTTGCGCGCCTCCTGGCCCGGCAGGGAGCCGAAGGAAATGACGGGCAGGTCGGCGGCGAGGGCTTCCCGGAGGGTGAGTCCGCCGGCCTTGGTGACGAGGAAATCGGCCGCGCCCATGAGCTGCCGGATATTGTCCACGAAGCCGAACACCTTGACACGAGACTCGTGCCCCGTCACCAGACGCGCGCAGCCGGGCCTCGAGGCGCTCCTCGTGTCCGGTCACCACGAGAGCCTGGAGCGGCTCCTCCATCTGAGGATCTTGCGGGTGGCGTCTTCCAGCCGCCCGAAGCCGCCCCCGAGCCGTCCATGAAGAGGAGCACGGGCAGGCGCGGCGACAACCCCAGCGCCAGGCGGGCGGCGGCCCGATCGGTGGGCTGGGTGAACTCGGGAGCCACCGGGATGCCGGTGACCGTGACCCGCGCCCGAGGCACGCCGCGCGCGGTGAGATCGTGGGCGATCTCCTCGGCGGGCACGCAGTAGCGGTCCACGCTGGGATAGATCCACTGGGTGTGGGCGACGAAATCCGTGAATACCGTGGTGTGGGGCGGAATCTGCATGCCGCGGACCCGGAGCTCGGAAAGCGCCGCCACCGGGGTGGGATGGACCGAGACCACGTGGTCGGGCCGCTCCGCCAGCATGAGCCGGCGGAGCTTGCGCGTGCCCAGCCGGTTGAGGCCCATCAGCAACGGAGACGAGACGCTGAGCTGGTCCCCCAGCCAGTAGGCGGCGCCCCAGAGGTACGGGGCCCGGCGCAGCATGGCGTAGTACATCTTCCGGCTCGCGTCGTCGAAGGCCGGATGCACCAGATCGCGGAAGTGATCGATCACCTCGGTGGTGGCGCCCGCGCGCTCGAACTCCGCGGACAGCGTCTCCGCCACCCGGTTGTGGCCGGAGCCGTAGGACGCGGTGAGGATGAGGACGTGGCGCGGCCGTCCACTCATGCCGGCCTCCGCTTGGCCACCAGCAGGGTGAGACGGCCCGACTGGACGATCTCGTGGCGCTGGTTCACGATCTCGCGCTCCTCGAAGACGACTCCGCCTTCCTTCATGGCCCGCTTGGCCGCCGTGTGGGAGCGGCTGTGGATGGTGTCGCCGATCCGGATGGGGAGGTGGAATCTCCAGTCGAAGCCCATGAAGGCGAGGACCACCAGGGGGGCGCGGGACGCGCCAGCCGAGCCCCGACGACAGACACAGGGCGAGGAGGTCGGGAACCAGCTCTGGGTCCGTGGCCGGGGTTCCGCCGGTCAGTCCCGCGTACAGAGAGACGTGCGCGGCGGTGACCGTCATCGCGGGGTCTCCAGAGGGATCCCCACCTCGACGTCCTCGAAATAGAATGGCGCTCCGTCCGCGGCGTCGGGCCGGCGGCGAGAAGGCTAGCCAAGAGCGCTGCCTCGACCATGTGCACCGATCTCGCCTTCCTGCACCACTTCTCCACGTTGATTCAACACGCGACGCGCGATGGTCACCATGCCCCAGCCCGGCTGCCCGCCGCCCGCTTGTCCGAGACGCGCGCGACCACGTGAATCGTGTCCCCGATCTTGATGGGACCGCGGAACTTCCAGGCCAGCTCGGCCATGGGCAGCTCGACCACCTCCGGCGCGATCTCGCGAGACCAGCCCCTGCTGGAGGGAGAGGACGAGGAGGCCGTGGGCGATACGCTCCCCGAACTGGGACGATTTCATGTGCTCGGCGTCCGTGTGGAGGACGTTATAGTCCCCCGACAGGCCGGCGAAGAGCACGACGTCCATCTCGGTGACCGGTGCGGCCGGGCGAGACGAACTCCTCGCCGACCTTGATGTCCCCGAAAGAGAAGGGAACCTGGGCGCTCACGGCGGCATAGGATATCACGCCCCCTGAGCGTGAAAAAGTCGGGTGAGGCCGCTCGCCGCTTCGCACCATGCCGCCTCACTCCTGGAGGAACCTGCCCCGGTATGCCCGCTACGCTGCCGGCGCGCCACGACCAAGGTCAGGCGAGCGCCAAGGAATCCCCTCGTAGGTGAGAACCGGTGAAACGACGGCGCCCTTCCAGCACACGGTGTCGGGAGCGTCAAGGACGGCGGCCAAAGCTTGACGGCGGGAAATCCGCGCACTTACAATCGACCTGGATCATGCCGACCCACCTGGATGCACCCACCCGCTTCCGTGACGCTCGCCTGGCGCCCCTCTGGGAACGGGTGCGCGGCGGCGCGCGGCTGAGCCGCGAGGACGGGCTCCTGCTGTTCGACACCGACGATCTCCACGGCCTCGGGCGCATGGCCGACCACGTGAAGCGCGCCCGGCACGGGGACCAGGTCTTCTTCGTCCTCAACCGCTACGTCAACCCCACCAATGTCTGCGTGCTCTCCTGCAGCTTCTGCGACTTCGCGCGCAAGCCGGGGAGGCGGGCGCCTTCGAGAACTCCATCGAGGACGTGCTCGAGATGATCAAGCCCGGCACCCGCGAGGCGCATATCGTGGGCGGCCACCATCCCGACTGGCCCTTCGAGTACTTCGAGCGGATGATCGCCGCCATCCACGCCGCCCGGCCGGAGACCCAGATCAAGGCCTTCACCGCCGCCGAGGTGGACTACTGGTGGCGGCGCTGGAAGATCGAGCCTCGCGAGTCCCTCACCCGGCTCAAGGCGGCGGGACTGCACTCGATGCCGGGCGGCGGCGCGGAGATCTTCTCCAAGCGCCTGGCCAAGCTTCTCCACTACACCGGCAAGGCCGACGCCGACCGCTGGCTGGAGATCCACGGCATCGCGCACGGGCTGGGCATCCACACCAACGCCACCATGCTCTACGGGCACGTCGAGACGCTCGGAGGAGCGCGTGGACCATCTCCTCCGTCTGCGCGAGCAGCAGGACCGGTCGGGCGGGTTCCTCACCTTCATCCCGCTCTCTCTACCAGGTCGGCACCACCAAGCTGGTGCCGCGTCAGACGCCGCCCACCGACGACCTCCGGACCATCGCGGCGTCGCGGCTGCTTCTCGACAACTTCCCGCACGTGGAAGCCTACTGGGTGATGATCGGCGAGGAGACCGCGTCCCTGGCCCTGCACTTCGGGGCCTCCGACGTCAACGGAACGCTGGAGGACGAGAAGATCGCCCACATGGCGCTGGCCGAGAGCCCCGCCGGCCTGGCCCGGGAGCAGATCCTCCGCATGATCCGTGACGCGGGCAAGATCGCGGTGGAACGCGACGCCCTCTACAACGTGGTGAAGGTGTGGAGCTGAGCCGGCTGGAGGAGATCCGCGCCAAGCGCCGAGGCGGGCAAGCGCCTCGACCGGGCGGACGGCCTCTGGCTGCTCACCGAGGCCCCGCTGCTGGAGGTGGGCGCCCTCGCCCAGGAGGCGCGCTTCCGCGCCATCCCCGCGCGGCAGGTCACCTTCGTCATCGACTCGAATCCGAACTACACCAATGTCTGTATCACCGACTGCCAGTTCTGCGCGCTTCTACCGCAAGCCCGGTCATCCGGAGGCGTGGACGCTGACCGTCGAGCAGGTGCTGGAGAAGATCGAGTTCGCGGCGTCGAAGGGCGCCACCACGGTGCTGCTCCAGGGCGGGCACAACCCCGAGCTGCCGCTGGATTACTACCTCACCATCGTCCGCGAGTCCCGGCGGCGCTTCCCTCGGTGACGCCGCACTTCTTCACCGCCTCCGAGATCCAGACCATGGCCGAGGTCAGCGGGCTCTCCATGCCCGACGTGCTGGCGCGGCTCCGCGAGGCGGGTCAGGACACTCTGCCCGGCGGCGGCGCGGAGGTGCTCTCGGAGCGGTGCGCAAGCGCATCGAGCCCGAAGAAGGGCGGGCCCCGCGCCTGGCTGGACGTGCACCGGGAGGCGCATCGCCAGGGCTTCCGCTCCACCGCCACCATGATGTACGGCCACGTCGAGGAGCCGGACGACATCGTGGACCACCTGGGACGCGATCCGCGAGCTGCAGGACGAGCACGGCGGCTTCACCGCCTTCGTGCCCTGGTCCTTCAAGCCCGGCAATACCCTGCTCGAGAAGTGGATCAAGACACTACAAGGGTCCCAGCACCTATCTGCCGCATGCTGGCCGCCTCGCGCCTGCTATCTCGACAACTTCGCCCACATCCAGGCCTCGTGGTTCTCGGAGGGAAAGCGGGCGGGTCAGGTGGCGCTGCACTGGGGCGCCGACGACTTCGGGCGGCACGCTCTTCGAGGAGAACGTGCACGCCGCCGCGGACTACGTGCAACAAGACCACGGTGGACGAGATCGTCACGCTGATCCGCGACGCCGGCTTCACGCCGGTGCAGAGAACGACCGAGTACGAGATTCTCCGCGAGTACTCAGCTCGCGCGGACCGGAGGCGATGGTCCGCGGACGGGGGAGAGCGGGGGCCATTTCGGGCCCCCGCTGCCAATCAGATCGGGTCGACGGGCGGTAGCGCGGAATGAGGTTCTTGTCCGAGGGCGAGCTGATAGAGGCGGCGAAGGGCGGCCTCGCCGTCGGGCCCCGAGGCGCTTCGTGTAGTCGTTGACGTACATGAGCACGAAGCGCGCGGCAGGTCTCCTTGTCGATCCCGCGGCCGTAGCGCATCGCGTACTCGAGCGCCTCGTCCACGTGAGCGTAGGCGTAGTCGATGGAGTCGCGCAGAGCCTGCGAGAGCCGGCGATGCACGTCCTCGCCGAGGTCCCGCCGCATCACGTTGATCCCCAAGCGGCAGCGGCAGGCCCGACTCCTTCTCCCACACCTCGCCGAGATCGAGCACCTTGTGAAGCCCCATCTGCGCGATGCGTGATCTGCCCTCGTGGATCAGGAGGCCCAGATCGGCCTCGTCCCTCGAGCACCACCTGCGGGATCTTGTCGAAGGCCACCTCGATGATCGGCGGATCGCCCACGAAGATGCGGAGGAGCAGGGCGGCGGTGGTGTGGCTGCCCGGGATCGCCACCACCTTGTCCACGATGGACTTGCGGATCCATGGGCTCCTTTGCGACGAGGATGGGGCCCATAGCCCTTCCCCATCGAGGCGCCGGGATCCATCATCCGGTACTGCTCGTGCACCAGCACGTAGGTAGCCGCGGACACCGCCGTCACCTCGAGCTCGCCGGTGCGCGCCCGCCGGTTGAGGGACTCGATGTCCTCCAGCACGTGCTCGACCTCGATGCCCGGGGCCTGCACCTTGCCGGCGGTGAGCGCGTAGAACATGAAGCGCGTCGTCGGGATCGGGGCTGTGGCCGATGCGGATGAGGGTCATGACGGCGCGTAGGGTATCGCAGAGGCGTACGGCGCTCAGCGCGAGAGGCCGAGGAGATCGAAGCCGCGGCCCTCGGCCTCCGGCGGCTCCGCGGCGAAGCCGAGACGGAAATCGCCCGCCTTGACGGCGCGCAGGATGGCATCCGCGTTCCGGGCCGCGTCCAGCTCGATCCAGGCCCGCCCGCATTCCGAGCCCGGTGCGAGTCGTCGGTCGCCACCTTGGGGACGGCGATGGCGCCGACGTCGTGCTGCGGTTGATAGACGCCGGTATTGGTCACTTCCATCGCCTCGATGGGCCAGCCTGCCGGCGCGGATCAGCCGGATGCGATCCACGATCTCGTCCACGTCGAGGCCGTAGCGGGCCGGGTGGTTGAGCACGAAGAGCGTTTCTCGGTCCGCGGTGATCCGTCCCACGTGCTGGCCGAGCGGCCGGTAGTCGAGCTCGATCCCGGAGAGGACCATGAGTCGATCGTCACCGGCGGGGATCCGGAACCAGTAGTCTTCGCTCACCCGATCGTCGTGGTCGGTGATGGCGAGAAAGTCGTAACCAAGATCGCGATAGCGCGCGACGACCTCCTCGACGGTATGCCGCCCGTCGGAGAAGGTGGTGTGGGCGTGGAGATTACCCCTGAGGATGGGCACCGTCGGGCGTGACTACTCCCAGACGAGGCTGAATCCGAACGAGAACCAGCCGTTCTCCTGCACTCCTTGACTGTCGCCGCGCCCGGGCGGCGAGGTCCACCCCGACAGGCCATAGCGCTTGATCGGGCCCTTGGCGGGCGCCTTGCTGATTCCCTGGACGAAGGCAGGTTCGTGGCGAACGCGGATGTCCTCGCCCGGATAGAATCTCGGATTCACGCACGCGGGTCGATTCCCTTCACTGCCGGCGGGGGCAATGATCGAGAGGCCTTCTTCCGCCGGCGGCTGGGGTGAGGTCTCGGCCGGCGGCGTCTGAGTGACGGGCGCCGGAGCGGGTTCGGGGGCTTTTGCTGGGCGGAAGCCGCGCCGCCCCACCCAAGCACGACCACCAGCACCACAGCGGCCACGAAGGGCTTCATGCCCGAATGATCTCAGATCCCCTAGTGGGTGGCAAGCAGGGTGGCAAGCAAAGGCCGTGGCGTCGAGCGCTATCCGGCGCGGCAGAGCGTCACGCGCGCGATGATTTCATGTCCCGCTATCGCGGCGGCGATCGTGCCGTCGAGGGCCCTTCCTCGGTGAGCGCCAGCTCCGCCGGCATACCACGTCGACGCCTAGGTGATCGAGGGCGCATGACGGCGCGCATGGTGCTCTTTCGATGTGGTTTCCGTGCGTCGAGCGCCCCATTGAGAGCTCCGCCATGGCGCAGCTCCACGCTGCGCTTGACCCGCTACATTCGAGAGCGTATGCAAGGCGATGCGGTGCTGGATGTCGGGAGGAATGCCGACATTCCCCGGGGACGAAGGCCGCGAGGCTGCCGCGCGGCAGGCGCTAAGTATCAGAGAACGGCGACTTTCTGGGTCTCGAGGCAGCCGGTGCGATCTTGGAGACCGATTGGGGGAAATGGGCATTGCTTTTCCCATACTGGCTCGCATAAGTTAGAAGAGTGCCACCCTATAAGCCGATACTCGAGCCGGAATTCACTCGCGTTTGAGACGCGCGAAGAGCTTCGCTGAGATGGGTCAGCGCAGCCGGTTTCTTTGATGACGTCCACCGCGCCCAGGGACAGGGCTTCGCGGGCTTGCTCCTCGTCGGCATGGCCCGAGAGGATCACGACCGGAAGATCCGGATGCCGGGTCCGGACGCGGGCGAGCGTCGCAATACCGCCCAGGCCCGGCATGACGAGATCGAGGAATACACCGTCGACCGGCGTCGTTTCGAGGAGATCGAGGGCTTCTGCGCCGTCGAGAGCCACCAGCGCCGCGTCTCCGCGGGCACGGATTGCTTCGGCGATGACCTCCGCCACCGAGGGATCGTCGTCGACGACAAGGATTCGCATGGAAGTCTCCGCCCCGAGTATCCGGGCCGCCCTCGGGCCCGTCAAGTAGCGAAGTGACGCGCGCATGGCGACTCCTCCACCCTGATCGTCGACGCCAATCCGGAGAGCCGGGATGGACTCGCCCGCATCGTCAGGCGAAGCGGGCTTCCCCGTCCTCACCGCCGGGGAGCAGCTCGGAGGGGCTCGCCATGCTCTCCACGCTTCGCCCTCAGCTGGTGCTGCTGGACATGAGCCTGCCCGGGCATGGATGCCTGCGAGCTCATCCACCAGATGCGTCTCGAAGTGACTGACGTGGTCCTCCCGGCGCTCTCCGATCATCAGGACACCGCCCATGTCGTCCGCACTCATGCGGGCTGGCGCGTCGGATTTCATTCTCGCCGGCTCTCGGCCACCGTCATCCAGACTGCGGTCCGGAATGCCTTCGCGCGAAGCGGATGCCACCGCCCCCGGTGAGCTCGCGGTCCCGGCTCCGCGTGAGGCCGAGCGCTTCTGGCCGGACCTGACCTCACTTTCCGGAACAGCGAGCGCATGCGCGCGGTCGAGGACATCGCCCGGCGCGCGGCGGACACGAACGCCACCATCCTGCTCCAGGGCGAGAGCGGCACCGGCAAGGAGATGGTGGCCAAGGCCATCCACTACATCTCGCAGCGCCGCGAGAAGCCAGTTCCTCAAGGTGAACTGCGCGTCGCTGCCCGGCGACCTGCTCGGAGTCCGAGCTGTTCGGCCACGAGAAGGGCGCCTTCACCGGCGCGCACCGGCGCAAGCCGGGAAAGTTCGAGCTCGCGCATCGGGGCACCTTCCTCCTCGACGAGATCGGCGAGATGCCGCTGGGCCTGCAGGCCAAGCTGCTCCACGTCCTCCAGGACGGTCGGTTCTTCCGCGTCGGCGGGAGCGAGATGATCGACACGCGACGTGCGCCTGGTGGCCGGCGACGAACCGCGACCTGGCCTCGATCATGGCCACCGGGCACTTCCGCGAGGATCTGTACTACCGCCTCAACGTGGTGACCATCTCGGTGCCACCGCTGCGCGAGCGCCGCGAGGAGATTCCCGGGCTGGTGAGCACTTCCTCCGAAAGTTCTCGTCGCCAGTACGACCGCGAGGCGCCCCGGGTCTCTCCCGAGACGATGCGCCTGCTCCAGGACGTATGCTTGGCCCGGCAATGTTCGGGAGCTTGAGAACATGATCAAGCGTCTCGTCGTACTGCAGAACGAAGCCCTCCTCCAGGAGGAGATCGCGCATGCGCCGCAACCGGCCCTGGTCAGGCCGGGAGACCAATCCCGTCAGCCCCTCTGCCTCCTCAGCCCCTCCCTACCCAAATTCAGGGGTCCAACAAATCGGGAGGCCGGAATGGGTCTGAAGGAGATCGCCAAGCGCGCGGCGATGGAGGCCGAGAAGGCCGTGCTCAAGGAAGTGCTGGAGCGTGTCCGCTGGAATCGCGCGCGAGGCGGCCAGACTTCTAAAATCAGTTATAAAGCACTGCTTTACAAGATCACAGCGGCGGGGCTCGACGGCAAGGTCGATCGGAGAAATCTCAAGAAATAGTTTCTCAGTCCTCTCCAAGGTTCGTGCTGCGAAGTCCCCGCGCACTCATTTCGTGGCTGGGCAGCGGGGACGGAATTTCAGGGAGGCCCAGGGCTCGCTGGATCGGGAAACATCCCGGCAAGTACCCGCGACACAAGCAATCCCTGATTCCCATGATTGCGCTGGTTTCTGCAGGGTGGGCATTTTTGGCATATCGCTTGCTCCCTACGAAGCGGTTGGATAGGTGGTTGCAGAGTTTTTCATGGCGTGATGAGAACGGTAACCGTGCCTGTGGCAAGCTCGCGACACAGAGGAGCGCAGATCGTGCCCGACTTCTTGGAGCCAACTTCGGGGGTCTTCGTCGAGGACGCCTTCCGGCATCTCCTCTCACGTGAGGCGCAACGGGCAACCCGGTACCAGGACTTCTTCTCCGTCTGTCTGGTCAAGCCGGATCCGGGAGCGGCCGGGGGCAGCGAGGACGTTCACCAGGCCATCTCCAGGAAGATCATGCAGTTCCTTCCGCTCCACCGACGTGGTCGGCCGCATCCAGGATGGCATCGCCATACTGCTCTTGCACACGGAAGGAAGCGACGCCCTCAAGGTGGCCGAGCGGCTCCGCGCCCACATCGAGCAAGTCGCCTTTCTCGGAGCCTCGGGCAGCCCACACCAGATCACCTTGAGCGTCGGCGGCGTCTCGTTTCCCGCGATGGATACAATGACACGATCCTGCTCTCTCTGAGCCCAGGCGCACGTCAACGAAGCGGCGCGCCAGGGCGGGAATCGCGTAGTCCACGCGGCCGCCGAGAGCAGAGGATGAGGTTCCAATGAAAACTCTCGTGCTCGACGAATCGCTCGACATCTCACCCAGCATCCACCGATTCCTCGCCGCGCGGGGAGCCGAAGGCGTCTTCGTCTGCTCGGCGCAGGAGCTCCAGATGGCCGAGGCCAGTCAGGGGCCGATGGTCTCCGGGTGGTCAATCTGTCGTCCGCCGTCACCGCCTGGGAAGTGGCTCGGCATCTGAAGGCCTCGGCCGCGACCGGTCCGACGCTCGTCTCTTCGACTCGACCGCCCAGGGCGTCGAGCACCTCGCCGCCCTGCCGGGAGTGGAATGTCTCGAGCGGCCCCGCGGGACCGGCGAGCTGGAGTCCGTGCTCGAGCTCGTGTTCGCCCGCACCCGGCGGGGGCGCCCGGGGCCGCGATGATCGCGGGCAAGGCGGTGGTTTCGGACATCATCGGGCAGTCCGCCCAGATTCGCGACGTCTTCGCCAAGATCGAAAAGGTGGCAGCGGGCAGCGCCAACGTCTGCATCGTGGGAAAGCGGGACCGGCAAGGAGCTCATCGCCCGCGCCATTCACTACAACAGCGAGCGCCGCGACCGGCCCCTCATCACCCTGGATTGCACGGCGGTTCCGGACGGGCTCATGGAGAGCCATCTCTTCGGGCATGTCCGCGGCTCCTTCACCGGCGCGGTGGAGAACCGCGACGGCGTCTTCTCGCTCGCGCACACCGGCACGCTCTTCATCGACGAGATCAGCGAGCTGTCACTTCCCTCCAGGCCAAGCTCCTCCGCGTCATCCAGATGCGGGAATTCGTCAAGGTGGGTGGAAGCAAGCCGATCCGTACCGACATCCGGCTCATCACCGCGAGCAACAAGGACCTCCGGCGCGCGGTGGCGGACGGGACCTTCCGGGAAGACCTCTACTACCGGATCGCGGTGGTCATGATCCAGACTCCGCCGCTGCGCGATCGCAGGGGCGACGTGCCGGTGCTGGTGCAATACGTAACCGGAACGAAGCATGTA
>ERZ1370068.4675-contig-3733_pt1 | contig 56669 bp, 89 predicted proteins | sample MGYA00561227_ERZ1370068 | MGnify/ENA primary metagenome ERZ1370068 (study PRJEB38410, sample SAMEA6850437) | metagenome | study: Metagenomic assessment of the ecological functions of the soil: analysis of the soil microbiota associated with the... | reverse complement strand
TGGTTACGTATTGCTAGGGTTGCGAACGAACCCGGAACTTAAAGTAGGTCTCGAATTGCTTACGCCCGGCGCTGCTTCTGTGCTGCTTTGGCAGTGCGAGATAAAAACCTCCAGCGCCCGGTTCGTTCGCCCGCCCACATGCGTCCAATAATTCTCCATGTGATTTTTGATCTGCCACAGATCCAAGTGAGGCTTCCATGGTTTACCGAGAATTGCCCGGACGCTGGTCGAGCCAGTCTTGGGAACCTCAACGAAAATGCATTTGTATTTGTGGGAGATCATCCGGCGCAGCGTCTCATTGTACATTGAAAAATTCCACAGGCATTACAAAGTGAGGCCCTGCGCGGGTCGGTAGCTCAATCGGTAGAGCAGCGCCCCTTTAAGGCGTTGGTTCCGGGTTCGAGTCCCGCCGACCCAGGCCATCTAAAGTAGCGTTTTACCTCGCGAAAATCGCAATTCTATTGATAGCGCAACGAGAGCACGCACCAAAACCGCACGAAAAGCACCGTCTATTTGGCAAGTATCTGCCGTCAACAAGCTTCCCCCAGGTAGCACCGGAGATTACCCCAGAGCAAAGAGTGTTCTTTGAGCCCGCAGGCCGTCTCATTTTTCGTACGGCATAACCTGCAACCTAACGAGCCTGTTTTGAGCCGGAGTATTATGCAACGGACGAACCGCAGGTTACCCGGCGGCGCAGCGGGCGCTGCTGGGCAACGCAGACTAAGAATTGTGGGACCCATCCCGCGTAATCCAGGATCCGCACGCTCATTGCGGCAGCGTCACCTTGAACTCGATCTTCGCCAGTTGCTCCGGCGCCTTGCCGATCTTGCGCAGGAACGCCAGCCAGCGCGGGTCGGCGTGGATCTTGTCGAACAGGTTATCCGTCACGATCTCGCCGAGGCCGCCGTCGCCGCATCTCGACCGCCTTGTCGAGCCACACGAATGCCTTATCGGCCTCGCCGCGGTAGGCGTAGACGCCGGCGATGTTGAGGGCGCGTCCTTCTCGCATTTCGCGATCAGCGCGGCGAGCGCGGCGTCCGAGTCGGCCTTGCGCCCGAGCGCGTGGTAGGCCATCGGCAGGCCGATCATCTTGTAGATCTCGCTCGTCTCCTGCTCGATCTCCGCCAGCGCGCCCTTCGCATCGCCCTTGAGCAGCAGCGCTACGCCGAGCTGGCAGTGGGCGCCTCCATTGGCTTGGGCTCAAGCTCAGCACGGTGCGGAACGACGCGATCGCCGCGTCGAGCCGGCCGGCCATGCGCTGGTGGTAGCCCAGGTTGAAGAGCGCCGACACGTTCACCGGATCGCGGCGGACGGCGGCCTCCTCGAGCGCCAGCGCCTCGTCGAGGCGGCCAAGAGACTGGAGCAGCGTGGCGCTCGTGGTAAGCACGCTCAGGTCCGCCGGATCGAGCGCCAGCGCTCGCTCTGAAGTGCAGCGCGGCACCGGCGAGGTCGTTGTCGCCGCATATCGCGATCCAGCCGAGCTGGGCATGGGCCGGTGCGTAGTCCGGATCGATCGCAAGCGCCTTCACGGCCGCCTCGCGGGCTTGGGCAAATCCCTCCTTGCTGGGCAGCAGGCCCTGGCTCGTCTCGTTGCCGAAGTTGCGAGCCAGCCCGTACCACGCCGGGGCGTAGCGCGGATCGATCGCCAGCACCTTGCGGTAAAGCGCGTCGGACTGCTGGAACGCCTCGGCGGTGAACGGCCGTCCGAGCTGGACGGCCTGGAGATAAAGCGCGTACGCCTCGGGATCGGTCGTGCGTGCCTTCGGCGCCGCGCCGAGCAGCGTGACCTTGAGCTGCTTGACCACGTCGGCCGCGATCTCGTCCTGGATCGCGAAGATGTCGTCGAGCTTGCGGTCGTAGGTCTGCGACCACAGGTGCGTGTCGGTGCCGGCCTTGATCAACTGCGCCGTGATCCGCACCGAGTTGCCCGCCTTGCGCACCGAGCCTTCGAGCACGTGCGCCACGTGCAGCGTGCGCGCGGATCTCCGGGATCGCGACCTCTTTGCCTTTGAACGAGAACGACGAGGTGCGCGCCGTCACCTGCAACTGCGGAATCTTCGCCAGCAGGTTCAGCAGTTCCTCCGAGATGCCGTCGGAGAAGCTTACTCGCTGGTCCTTCCTCGCCGACATGTCCACGAATGGCAGCACGGCGATGCTTTTTCGGGAATGGCAGTTAGCGACGTAGTCGGCCTACGCGAAACAATCATGAAGGCGGCGACGACTGCTCCAAGCACGAGTAGCCCTATCGCCACTGCCGCCCAACGCACATGGGCGTGATGTTTCTAACCGCCTGCAGCTTGCTCGGCAGGTTCGGATTACCGACCTCATCGGAGTAGAGGTTGCTGATGTTCAGCCGGACGCCGTGTTTCACTTCGCATGTGCCAAGGTCGTGCAGGAACGGTCGCCAACGGTCGTGTTGTTCCAGATCTTCGGCCACATGATTGGAGACGAGGATGTGACCGGCATCGCCACAATCCATCACTCGTTGCGCCATGTTGATCCCGGCGCCGGCGATGTTCTGGCCGCTGGTTCACATCGACCACTTCACTGATCGGACCGCTGTGAATTCCCATCCGCAGCGCGATCCGCGGATGTTCTTTCAGGGCTCGCGCAATTTCCAAAGCGCATTGCGCCGGTGCTTCGGGATCTGTGCGGAAAACAAGCGCCATCCCATCGCCCGTCGGTAGCCGGATCAGTTTTCCTTCGGCCTCGGCTTCGCGAAATTCGTGCGTGCCGCTGACGACTTCATTAAGCTCGCGCAGCAATCCGCTTTGCTCGTTAACGAGCAATTTCGAGTAGCCTACGATGTCGATGAACAAGACGTGCCCGATCTGCAAACGGGTTTGTTCTTCGGACGCAGGCATGAAACCGCTTATTATAATATGACCTGCAATTTAACGAGCCGAATCAGCCTCACTGCACACGCGAAAGCACCTTTTGTAAACGTTGCGTCGCGTTTCAGCTCGGCTAGCCAGGAAAGTTACGCATATTCACCGGCGAGACGGTAACACCACGAAGCGGACGCCGTAGCGGAGCCTGAGTCGCACCAGCAGCGGAGTGAAGAGCATGATGACGGCGTAGACCCGGAGGATGTTTCCCGAAGCGCGGGAATTTCCCGAAGAAGGCCAGGGACGCGGCGAACCTGTAGAGCGACTGGTGGCCACCCAGCAGACGCCGGCCCGAGAGCCCAGCGCAATATTGTTGCTGCCGGTGGTGATAGATGTGGCGGCTGCTTCGCGAAGTTCTAGTGCGCAAGCAACTCCACGATGCGAGGAATCGCCCGACCGATGCGACCGTCCGCATCGACAGCTGGGTCGTAGCAAGTTACCGCACCTGCGACAATCGAAGCACGGCACCCAATCAACTCTAGGGCATCACGAAGCTGGTTCAGCGACAAACCGCCACCGCACGCCCATCCGTTCGCGCGTCCCTCAGAGGTGTCAATTACATCCAAGTCTACGTGAACATATACGGTATTCGTGCTCAAGCTGCCTGTAGCGCTTCCGGCAATTCTGCTAACGCCACCGTTGGAATTTGTTTGATTCCGCTCTGCTGCAGTAACTGAACCTCTGGTGGATCTTTCTCCCTTACTCCGATTTGGATCACTTGACTGTCGAGCACAGGCTGAAAGCTCGAACCGCTCCGCTAGTCGTCGCCAGCAACGGCCGGTCAGGATCGCCAGGCCCATACCATCCAAGAATCCGGACGGCGATGTTTCCGGCGTATTGAAGTCTGCATGAGCATCGAACCAGATGATCCCGGTGCTGCGAGTGATCCAGCGCGGCCACGGCGCTCAAGTGCAGCAGGACCCACAGTTGCCGCTCAGAATGATCGGACGAGCTTGCCGCTCGAGTGCGTCGCGGATGAGCGGACCGTGAGTCGCTGCAGCTCAACTCAAAGCGTTCGCCTCGGTATGCAAGCCCTCCGATAAGCGCGACTGACGCAACATCAGCTTCGTTTCCGACGACTCCGAAGATGTTCTCGCTAATCCGGACGTCGAACAGGGCGATGGGCCTCGCGTCCCATCCGCTCGCCGAATCGTCCAGAATCGTATGGCAATTGTATCAGGGAGATCGAACCCATCGCGCGTCCAGTTCGATGATTGTGATGCCAGGTGCTGCACAGGATTAGCTGAGTCTGGCATCACATGCCACCAATGAAATACTGAGAGACCGTCGCTGACAAGCTCCAGTGCTGCTGGCTGGAGCTGGGGCTATCGCAGCGCCGTTACACCGCACGGCTGGCGCGCTGGGTCGGCGACGCCGGTTCCTAAACGCATTGGACTAAAGTCCCATATACGGCTGTCGGGAGTGCTGGTAAAAGTGCCTTCGATTACGTCACCCGACGTTTCAACGCATCTTCGGCCGGGCTGAAGAAGCTCGCGGGGCTGAACCTTCGCTGAGACGCCGCTTAACGCGATCTCCAGATCCAACTGGAGCCCCGAGTCAGTCTGAAGTGAGGCGAACTTTTCGGAAGCCTTAGCAGGATGGTTCCTAGTTCCCACGCGGAACTGGATTGCAATTAATGCAGTTCAACAATCCAACCTCAACAAAAAATATGACAACTCTGGGCGAATGACTGTCGAGCGATATTATTTGTCACGGAATCTTTACGATTTCGTCGCATGACGCGTCGCGCGCGCCGGTTTATCGAACCCACAATTATGAGCGTAATCACAGTGAAGAGGCCGCGGCGCAAAAGGACGCCAGACACGACGGTCAATGGAGAAGAAGAGGCCGCCGAGGTTACTAGTTTTCTTCGTCAACTCGTCACCGAAGTGGCACGGGTTCATCGAGGCGATCCCGAACCACGCGCTTCCTTCGACCCCGTGCTCGCGCGAGGAACTCGCGGCCGCCTTGCCTAAATGGAAAAGATTTATCGATCTGGCCATGGTCACGCTCCTATTCCCGGTCTGGTTGCCGATAATGACGTTGGTCGCATCTGTGGGTCGCAGTCACTTCGCCCGGGCCTATTTTTTACCAGCAACCGCGGATCGGATTCAAGGGCCGCCGTTTTATGCTCATAAAATTTCGCACCATGAAGGTGAACGCTGAGACTCATATTCATGAGGCTTACCTTGAGCATTTGATCGTTAGCGATCGCCCGATGATCAAACTCGACGCAACCGGAGATCCACGTCTCATCCTTGGCGGGAAGTTTTTGAGAGCGACTGGTCTCGATGAGTTGCCACAAATCTTCAATGTGCTGAAGGGAGAAATGAGTCTGGTCGGACCGCGACCTTGCACGGTTGGTGAATTTGAACGTTATGCGCCGGAACAGCGCGCGCGTGTAAACGCCCTGCCTGGCCTCGACCGGACTGTGGCAGGTCAATGGCAAGAACCGGACAACGTTCCGCCAAATGATCGAGATGGATATCTTTTACTCGCGCAACATTTCCCTTTCACTGGACCTTAAGATCATCCTGCGAACTCTGCCTGCGTGATCGTCGGCCAGTTTTCCGACTCTGTGCAGCCATCGTTCGCGTTCCAGCGCTCAACCAACCCCACTGGTAAAGCGCAGCTAAAAATTTTAGCGCATTGCCTAGAGACCTATTCCGCGCGCGTAGTGATACCGTGACGGAAACGCATGATTGCAATAGAGCTGTCTTGCCATGAAGGGCTGAGCCCAGTTTGAAATCGTGTTGTCTCCTGGATCGCTGCAGCTGCCCGTCCTTTCCACGCGCGCGCGGGGACCCGACGAGCTACCAGCGTTACCAGACAGGTAACCTAAATGCCCGTGATACTTTCTACCGATCCGTCTTGCCTGATACCCCGAATCTCTCACGCAGCATCATCTTCGCGGTCCTCTTTAGGCGATCGTTAGGACTAAGACCAAGGTCCTATAGCGTCCCGACTGGCAGGCACTCAGAATCATGGGAAAAGGAGTAAAGAAATATGAAGATCAAAATTTGGCAGCGTTTTGCGTTGTCGCCGCGTCCGCCGTCCTACTGGGGCCTGTGGGCAGCGCCAGAGCTGCTGACGAGTGGTTTGTGATGGGCGAGCAGACGCTCAATTCCGCCGATCCCAGCGTGGAGATCAAGACCGAAGGGGTCGATGGAAGAAAGACGTCAAGCAGGTAAAGCTCTCTGTCGAGGGCGCTGACGTACAGATCACAAGCGTCGTCCTTGGCTGGGACAATCGCAAGGACGCGACGCTCACCGACCTCGGAACCCTAAAGGCAGGAGGACAGACGGCTGCGACGGATGCTCCGGGACGCAAGGGGCGCCTCACATCGGTGAAGATCCAGTATGAGATCCTCGGGGATAAACCGACGGCCACAGTCAAGATCTTGGGATTTGATTGATCGGGGCGTAACCGCCGACCAGAGCACCAGCGCGATCTCCTAGCGGCCGAATCCGTCCCCTATGGTCGATGGGATCAGACCGTAGAATAGCGGCGATTCGTTCCGCCTTGGCCTCCGCCGTTCGAGCCTCCGTCCGGTATGTTCCGGCAGATCGCCAGCGGGTTCGCGCGAAGATCAGCTTCTCCCGACCGATCCATCGGTTCGCCAGCCAACAGCGACACGACCCAACGCCAGCCATGCGGCGTGACAGCACTGCAATAGCCGCACGACCAACCGGCAGCGTGAAGCTTGTCCGCGAACTACTTGTTAGGCTTATTGAAAGAGAGCGGAATCGAGCGCCGGTGATATGTTGTCACCAGCACATCTTCAGGATTGCGCCCGCGAACGCTTTTCTTCGCGGATCGCCTTTTAATCACCTCCATGGAGTTATCGAGCTCCTTACTGCGGCGGCGCCATTCACTGACGGTGATGCGGCTGGACTTAAGGTCGCTGGAAATTTTGCAACCACGATTCACGCATTCGATCCAACGACCAGGAAGGCGAATTTGAGACGAGGCGGAAGGATTTGAGAATGGCATCGCCTGCTAGAGCGCGCCGGATACATTAGCGTTTCGACGCATGTTCCGGTTCCATTTTCGGGACGGCCATTTCCCAAGCGCGGAATAAATTCGATCCTCGACAATTTTAATCATTGCGTTTTAATCGTCACGGCCTCAGCTGTTTACCATACGATAAAAATCGGTGGCACGGCGGGTGCATAGGGGCAAGGCAACCTATGAACACCCATAAATCTACAACTTACGATCTTATCATGGAGTCTGAGTCTGAAGACAAGAATCGAACCCTGCTCGAAACGGTAATTTACGCTCTCTTTATTTTGAGTGCGATCGTTTCGATCTGGCAGTTCGTGGTGCAGCCGATTGCGGTGCCTTCGCACACCGCCGGCTTCGCTTCCAATCAGACGACTCAGTGCGTCCAGAGAGAGATCTAACCATGAACATAAAATCTGGGTTTGTTTGCGTCGGTGTGATTCTTGCGTTTGCCATCGCAATTTGCTGGAGCAGCCAGGCTGCACAGCCAAGCAGCACCGGTAGCGGTCGTTTAGTTGTGCAAAGATCGCCCACAGTTGGAAGTAACGTATTTCTACGGCTCTCCATCGATGGCGAAGTGCACAATATCGGACCGGGAAGTCTCTACGATCAGCCGATTCCGGCGGGACAACACGTTTTAACTCTAGACACGCCGAGCAATCAACATCAGCCGACTTCGATGTCGCTTACCGTGGAGCCAGGGCAGACCTACGCGTTCACCGCCACCCGGGGTCGGACCAAGGTGTGTCTCTGCTGCGATCGAGACGGACTCCCTAGTCAAGCCGGAAGAAACCCTTCTTCGGGCAAAACCGGCTCGGATTTGGGAATGAGCACGCGAATCATTCAGGTGCGGCCGTCACGCGATCCGCGCTGGCAGAAACAGGGCGGCTACGAAGTTTTCGAGGCCGATGGCGTTTGCCCGGTTTGCTGCGATGAACGCGCACGGAATATATCTTAGCCTCCAAAAATACACTCGTTCAAAAGCTTTGAGACAAACTGATGTGCAAGGTCGGCTGAAAAAATAGCAATGAAATAGCAACAAAGGGACGACTACCTGGTAAAACACTGCCCTTTTAAGGCGTTGGTTCCGGTTCGAGTCCCGGCCGACCCATCTCAGTCGTCCTCGGTTTCAGGAGATGGCGGTCACAGGCCACCGCGCAGAAGAGGAATCAAATCGCGCAGGGAGTTCTTCTTCCGGTCTAATTGAAAAACCGACAAGCCGGCGTCGGTCGCGGCCCGCCAATCGCGCTCGGGATCATCGCCAACATGCAAAGTGTCGCGCGGTTGGACCTCAAGAAATTCGAGCGCGCGCCGAAAAATTTCCGGATCGGGTTTGTCCGCGCCGATCTCGCTTGAGACGAAAACGTGGCGGAAATATTTCGAGATGCCAAGCCGTTCAAGAATGACGCGCAGTCGGCCGTCGAAATTTGAAACGATCGCCAGCGCAAGGTGCGGTCGCAATTGCTCCAGAACGTCAACGACTTCCGGATACGATTCCCACACGCCGGCTTCGGCGAAATGCTCGTAAGCGACTTCAAAAAATTGTCTCGATCTAATTCGTCAATGGTGGGCGCGGCTTCCTTTAGGACAAGATCGACCAGCTCGCGCCACCAATCTTTATCGTCGTTTTCGCGCGGCCCATCGATCGCTTCACGCGGCGGCATTTGTTTCCAGGCAGAGTAGAACGCGGCATCCAGTTTCTTCGCGTTCAACTTCAGGCCAACCTCGGCGGCAACGATTGCGTAATGGTCGCCTACAGTTTTCGTTAAATAAAAGAGAGTGCCGACTGCGTCGAAGAAGATTGCTTTGAGCATCGGTTTCGGGAGGGCGAGCATCCTGCTCGGCCGTTCGCAGCCTCCTTGCTGCGAACATTCGTGGAGGAAGAATGTTCGGCAAGGATGCCGAATGTAGTTCAGTGGAAGCTACCAGCCTGCTCTTTCGGCAGGAGCGGAACCTAGACGTCCAGGTTTGTGCGCCCAGCGGAGTTGCACTCCGCTTCTATGTAAGCTGAAAGCGGACAGAATGTCCGCTTGGCGCAAGGCCGCAGGCCTCTGTTCCGTGCCGCTGGCGGAAAAGCTTCTTGGGAAGCCGATTGTTTAAGCCAACCGTTCTCGGCGTGCAGGGTGGCAGCCTGCGCTCCCAGATTTTGTGCGAGATTAAGCCGCATGCTCCCAGTCGAGCACAACGATCCGATTAACGAAAAGATTCTCGCCATCTCGGAGGACAAAATCGAAGGGTTCGTGCGTGAACCATTTCAGGAAATCGCGGACCGCGTCGGCGTCGCCGCCGATGTGGTAATGGCGCGGATTGCGGCCATGTTGCGCGCTGGGACGATTCGGCGGGTTCGCCAAACATTGCTGGCAACAAATCTGGCAGAACGGCGCGCTGGTGGCTTGGAAAGTTCCGGAAGCAAAAATCGACGCCGCTTTCGACTTCATGTTTCAGTGCGACCCGCTTTCCGGGTCACGTCGTTTTGCGATCAACCGACACCCTGACCGCGGGCTCAGATTACAAATTGTGGACGACAGTGAAGGTGCCGCACGGATTTTCGCTCGAAGAACATTGCCGATTGCTCGCAGGCAAGACCGGCGCGGAACGTTTTCGGATCATGCCGGCGAAAGGAATTTTCACTCTTGAGTTGGCCATGTCCGTCGCAAAACAATCGAGCCCGGAAGTCGGGCAGAATCACCGGCGAAGATAATCGAAGTGCGCGCGGTCGAATTGAGCGAGCGCGAGTGGAAGGTTTTGCTGGCACTAAAACGGGAGTTCGCGCCGGAAGAAATTCGTCCCACGCCGTGGGTCTCGCGCGCGAGGAGGCTGGCGTTTCACTGGAAGAATTTTATTGCGTTGCGGAAGAGCTGAACGCCCGCAAAATCATTGGGCGTTTTTCCACTTTTCTGGAACATGTCAAGCCGAGCGCTGGAGGCGTGCGGGTAACGCGATTCAACGCGCTGTTTCATTGGGCGGTGCCGCCGGGCCGCGAGGTTGAAGCGGGCGGCGAGATCGGGCGGCATCACATTCTCACGCATTGTTACTGGCGGGAAGGCGGGCCGGAGTTTCGCAACGTCAACATCATGGCGGTCGCGCACGGCACCGATAAAACGCGGCTCCTCGAACACAAAGCGGCGATCGATGCGCATCTGGCCGCGAAAAATGTTCCGGTATCCTATACCAATGTTTTTTGGGGTGGTCGCAGCGAAATCAAGCCCTCGGAAATTTCGCCGATGCTTTACCGGAAATGGCTGAGCGAGATGACGCCCCAAGCGGCGTGATGCGACGGCGCGATGATTTCGTTGATTGAAAAAATTCGCGCAGGGAATGATCTCTCTGCGTTCGATGTGCAGGAAGCTGCGGCGTTTTTGCTTTCCGATTCGATTGAAGCAAAAACAAAAGCTGATTTTTGACCGCGCTCCATGACAAGGGCGAAAGTGCGAGCGAGATCGCGAGTTTTGTGCGCGTGTCTGTTGGAGCGCGCGGTGCCCTTGGAAATTGAGGAGGTTGACGGACCGATCGTCGATGTTTGCGGGACAGGTGGCGACGGCATCGATCTATTCAATGTCTCAACTGCGATAACGTTCGTTCTGGCCGCAGGCGGGGCGACGGTCGTGAAGCACGGCAACCGCGGCGTTACTCGCGCAGCGGCAGCGCCGACGTGCTGGAAGCGCTCGGGGTCGCAATTGATCTCGAGCCGGATGATTTGCGTGAATGCATCAAACGACTCGGCTGCGGATTTGTTTTCGCGCGAACCTATCACCCGGCGTTTCGAGCGCTGGCGGAAATGCGGTTGCGATTGGCCAGAAGACAGCAACGCACCATCTTTAATCTGCTCGGTCCGCTTTTGAATCCCGCGCGACCAAAACGCCAGCTGATTGGTGTTTTCTCTCCGCACCTGACAATGCTGTTCGCCGATGTCCTGCGGCGACTCGATTGCGAGCGCGCCTGGATCGTTAGTGGAACGGCGGTTGACTCCCTCACCATGGATGATGTGTCGACGATCGGGCCGACTGTAATCGCGGAAGTCAATTCCGGGAAAATCACCTCCGCCGTCCTGGACACGCGCTGGCTTGGGATTCCGCAAGCAACGTTGCCGGAACTAACGGGCGGGGATGCCAGGACAAATGCTGAAACGATCATGCGAATTCTCGCTGGCGGGGAGACTGGGCCAAAGCACGACTTGGTGATTGCGAACGCGGCGGCGGGATTTGTCGTGTCCGGTTTGGCCAGCGAGATGAATGCGGGAATCGCGATGGCACGCGAACAAATTGAATCCGGTCGGGCGTTGGAAAAATTGAAGGCGCTGCAAAATTTCGTGGCGTAACGATCGCCATTGCTGTAGCTGCCGCCGTCTCCGGCGGCAGAATTGAAACGCTCTGCTGTGCTGCGGGAAAAATTGTAGGGCAGGCGCTCCCGCCTGCCGATACGAACTCGGCAAGCGACACGCTGGCCCTACAGTAAATGCGTGACGCGATAGCAGATAGATCGAGATTGCGCAGTAGTGCGACAGCAAAGGAAGTGCGATCGACCGGGCCACGGCGAGCGATGACGAGCGAGGTTGCCCGCTCCCGAAGTTCTTCCGAGAAATCGTGTGGCGTTTGGTTCACGTTCACACCAACGCCGAGAACGGCGAGATGCGGCGCTTTTGGTTGCGCGCGCATTTCTACCAACACTCCTGCAACCTTGCGGTTCTCGATATAAATGTCGTTAGGTAGCTTCACTGTAGCGGAGAGATGGAATTCGCTCCGGATTGTCTTTGCCACTATTTGTGCTGTTTGTTGCGCCAGTTGCACCGGGTCGCTAATCGCGATTTTTGGCCGGAGCAGCACTGAAAACCAAAGACCTTTTCCGGCAGCCGATTCCCAAGTATTGCCGCGTTGGCCGCGCCCGGCGCTTTGATGTTCCGCAAAAACAACGACGCCTTCCGGCGCACCACCTTTCGCCATCTGCAATACTACGTCATTGGTCGAGGTTGTTTGCTCGAGCACGATGATCTCCCGTCCGATCGTGCCCGGGCCGAGCTGGGCGCGTAATTTTTGCGCGCTCAGCCGATCAGCTACCAACATGGGTAAGCTCGAGCGACAAATCGATAGCGCGCGGTGAGTGGGTGAGCGCGCCAACTGAAATGCCAATCGACGCCAGTCGCGGCGATGCGTCGCACCGTTCGTAGATTGATTCCGCCGCTAGCTTCGAATTTCACGTTATGCTTGCGACCGAGCGCAATGGCTTCACGCATTTCCGCCGTCTCCATGTTGTCGAGCAGGATGACGTCGACCCCGTCCATTTGCACCAGCGCGCGCACCTGCTCGAGGTTATCAGCTTCTACTTCAATCTTCATCGATGGGTTCTGCGCCCTTGCCTGCCGAATTGCGGCCCCAAGTTTTTTGAGATCCTGCTCCGCTGCCAGGTGATTGTCCTTCACCAAAATCGCGTCGAACAAACCGAAGCGATGGTTAGTGCCGCCGCCGGCGACCACAGCCGCTCGCTCGAGCGCGCGCAAACCGGGCGTTGTCTTTCGGGTATCCATGATTTTGGCGGGATTTTTTCCAATCGCCTCTACGTATTCGTGCGTCAGCGTCGCGATGCCGGAAAGTCGCTGCAAAAATTCAAGGCGACGCGTTCCGCGGTAAGAATGCTCCGGGTCGATCCCTGGATTTTGAGAATGGTTTCGCCGCCAGCTACGCTCGTCCCGTCCGTCAGCTCTACCGAAACCTTTAATCCTGGATCAACCCGGCGAAAAACTTCCGCCGCCGTCATTGTCCCAGCAATGATGGCTTTTTCTCGCGGCAAAATACGAGCGTGGGGCGCGACTGTCGTCAGGCACGAGCAACGTAGTTGTTACGTCCCCCGCGCCGATATCTTCGCGAAGCGCGAGGTCGATCGGATCACCTTCACTACTCATCTTTGTGGAACCCGCGTTGCCGGGGCGGAACGTTCCCGCTGCCGTCCAGAGTCGCAGGCGTGACTCTGCATTGAGGGCTGTTTCCGCACCGTCACCAGGGTGTCTATCAAACTCGGCTCAAGACCAGGCGCAATGGGGATTTTCAGATAGTTGCGAGTCAAAAAAGACTCGGGCAGCGCACGCCAAGGAGAAACAGCAAATACAATCAACGTGCGACTACCCGAATCGCCTTAACCTGCCTCATTTGACAGCAGGCTTTCAGGGCCGTTCGAAAATTCTCGGGTTTTTATGAAAATTTTTGGCTCTTATAGCCTCAGCTCCCCTTGGACCGTGGCAGCCTGCCTGGCTGCTTCCTCCCGCACCTCCTGTAAAAGCGACTTAAACTCACACTTTTCCAGGGCTGCGATGAGTCCCGGGTAATCCGGGCGAATGGGGAGCCGATTGATTGCCACTGGCAGTTCCGTCTTGCAATCAAGCTCGACCATTTTCCGGTTCTGCAGGATTTGCTCACGCCCGTTATTGCAATTTCTCCCGCGTCTTTAGGCTCTTTGACCGAGGCAAGATTGGCCAGCAGGGCCTCCAGCCCGCCATGCTCACGAATCAGGCCCGCCGCAGTCTTTCGTCCAATTCCGACCCCGGGAATGTTATCGACTGTATCGCCTGCAATCGCCAGCACATCGCCGATTAATGCCGGCGGGACGCCCCACTTCCTGGTGACTTCCTCTTCTCCGAGCAAGGCGAAGGCGTCTTTCGGCGAGAGCCAGGTCGGCCTTGGCGGTGGTATAAACTTTGACGCACGGGCCAACGAGCTGATAAAGGTCTTTGTCGTTTGTCGCCAGCACCACCTCGATATCGTCCCTGCACGCCGCGATTGAATAACACCCCATCAAATCGTCCGCCTCTGTATCAGGCAGCGCGACGTTGGTGAATCCCAGCAATGGCGTAATCGTGCTCCGGATGAAGTCCAACTGCGGAATCATTGGCCTGGGCATTTCTTTGCGGGTTTCCTTATAGGCCGGCTGCAGCTCCACTCGGCGCTGCGGTAAACCTTCGTCCCAAAACACCGCCCCAAGTTGCGGCTGCAAATGTTTCAGCATCAGCCGCAGTGTTTTGGTGAAACCGAAAATCGCGTTGGTCGGTTCGCCGCGGGAGTTGCTCAGGTTCGGGATCGCGAAAAATGAGCGGTAAACATAATAGTGCCCGTCGATCAAAAGCAGTTTCATGCTACGAAACAGGATTGACTGACGACGATTTAAACGTGTGAGATTAGCGTTGCAAGTCAGTGCCGACTTCAATCAGGCGTCATCCTGAACCGCGCAGACGGTGAGGGACCTCGCAGGACGATGACTGCGCAAGCTGCCTTGCGTGACCAACGCTCTTGAGCGATCCTGCTTGCGCCGGATGACAGCATCAGTGCTCTTTCGCGATAAGTCTGCCTATGGCGGATCGATGGCTCGTGCGAGTGGGTGAAAAGGAATACGGGCCGGTTGACCTCGATACGGCTTGGCGACTGGAAACGGGAAGGCCGCTTGCTGCCGACAAAATGAGGTGCGCCGCGAGTCGGAGAGCGATTGGACCCTGGCGACGACCATTCCGGGGCTGTTCGACCCGCCACCGCTGCCAGCGGCGACGAGGGCATCCATTGGTGCGGCGGCGCAGCTTTGGCGAAATCATTCGGGATAGTTTTCGCATCTACAAGTCAGCGTTTCTGCCGTTTTTCGTTCTGACTCTGCTGATCGCAGTCCCAACACTTGCGCTCGAGCTCACTAGTCCAGCATAGTGGGATTTTCCCGCAGGCGGAAGGGGGTGGGCTGACGCGAGCCAGAGTCATCGCGTTGATCGCTTTTACCGCGCTGGTGGTGGATTGGCCGGTCTTTCTCGCGGGTATTCAGATCGCCACCGTCGATGTCTTGGAAGGACGTAAAGTACGCCTGGGCGAACTGCTCCGGCGGACGGCCAATTTTTCCGCGGTTTGCCCGGCTCAGTCTTATTGTTTACGGGAGTTATTTTCTTTGTACCGCCATTCCGGTCGCCATTATCCTAAGTCCTTGCCAGCGACAATCCAACGATTCTCTCCCTTGTTCTGGCGCTCCTCATTTTGGCGCGTGCAGGTGATAATGGTCGCGCGTTTGTGGGTGAACTTTCTCTTCTGGCAGCAGTCCGCTTACATTTCGAACCTCGAAGGCGTCGACGCGTTGCGCGAAAGCAAACTACTGGCCCGCAGCAGCGCCGGCCGCGCAAGTCGACCCGCCCTCTTTGGGCGCGGCGCTTTGCTCGTCTCCTCTGGATCCTGATCGTGCTTGGATTGAGCGCCGGCGCGGAAATTCCTTTGATCTTGCCGAAATTGCAGAGCCTTCGACTTCGTCTCCGGAAGAAATAATGAAAATGTGGCAGGATCTGAACACGCCAAAAGTTGCCGATGCCACTGTTAATCGGCAGCATGGCCATCAGCAGCTTAGTGCGGGCACTGCTGCCGGCCAATTCTCGGCATTGCGTTTGTTCTGCTTTTATTTGGATAGCGCGCTGATTTCAGCGAGAGGCGAATTGGCTCCGCCGGACCGTCAGTCTGATAGACTCTCCTAAATGACCCGGAGCCCGTCAGCTACGGAAACGTGCCACTCAGCATGAACGACTCTTATGGCGTCACCTTCGCAATCGACAACTTCGGGGCTGGAAATTTCGCCGACAACATCCAGTGCGATCGCTACGTAGTTGATTTTTACTGCCCTGAAGCGCGCCTCGCGATTGAGCTCGACGGTGCGTAGGCCACAATTTCGCGAACAGTGAATCGTTAGATCAGGAACGGACGCGTTTTCTTGCCAGCAAAAAATATTCTGGTTCTGCGATTCTGGAACTATCTGATCGTAACCGGGAACTGAGAAGTGTTCTTGAAACGATTTGGTCGACATTGAAGCGACGAGGAAATCCTCACCTTGATCCTCTACCTTTACGAAAGGGAGAGGCAGACGCGCACGTCCCCCGAAAGGCTTCGCGCTAAGTGATTCCGCCTCTCCCCTTGGGGAGAGGATTAAGGTGAGGGCAATCCGCGCCAAACGTTTACTGAAGCAACACAGGTGAGCAGCTGAGATTTATCTGGAATTAGGATCTTGGCGAATAGGTTTGTTCGATTGAAAAAAGCCGAGAAGCTTCTCATCTAATGCGATTGCATCCTTGTCGCTGCTTGAACGGGCCTTCGAGATTGATTCCTGGATTGTGTTGATCGCTTCGCTGAAGTTTCCGGTCTCAGCGTAAGCGCTAGCCAAAGTTGCGAGTAAGAGCGGGTTGGTCCGTTTTGTTAGCGATGCATGCATGCCTCGGCCAGCGCGCACCGCTTCATGGCCGTCACGCAATTCGTCATTTGGGTGAGTAGCGAAAGACCCAGGCTAGTTCGTCAAGCGCGACGGTTGAGTCCGGAATCGAGGAAGCTGCCTGGTGAAGCAGCTTGCGAGCATCAGAAGAATTGATGAGCGCTAGCAGGGCACGGTGGAAGCTCCGAGCGCTGCTTCCGTCCGGTCCGGTCTAATCATTACAGAGTAAGTTAGTTGCTGAAAAGCCTCGATTGACTCTCCGTTTCGCGCCATGCACACCGATTAGATGATGGATCTCGGCATCATACGGCGAAACCGCCAGTGCCTCGCGCGCCGCATCGACAGGATCTTCCGTTGTGATAGAACAACGAAACTAACAGAAGCAAATGGGCATGCGTATTCTCCGGCGCGTAAGCCACGGCCAGACAGGGCTTCCTCAATCGCTCTCTCCAGCTTCTTCTGCTTGAACAACAGCATCCCAAGCTTGTAGGTGAGTTGCGCCATCCTGAGGCGCAAGCTCGGTCGTACTCGGCTTGTTCCAGAGCTTCCGCTGGATTGTTCAGCGTCGTCCAAGGCGGCGGCTAGAGCTATCCTGGCTGCAGCATTAGAAGGATCGGCTGCTACCGCCTTTAGTTTCGCTAGTGCCGCAATCCGGTTTTTTAGCGATCGAGAGATTATCATGGTAGTGACATGCTTAGCTACGGGGATCAAATCCAAAACGACCTGAAGCTATTCATCGCCCAAACCGCCACGTAGAACTCGATCGATAGTTGACGCCACTTTATCCCGTCAAACACAACATTCCATCCGGTTGCGGCAAAGAAAACTCAGTGGGACCAGAGCGCTTAATCCATAAAATGCTTTGGCAGAACCATAGCAAGGGACTTTAAGATTGTAGTAAACCAGTCGCAGTCGCCGCCAGTGAAAGACCAAAAATAAACGTCAAAGACGCAACTCGCGAAATAGTTGCCATAAGGACGCGATCACGCCGATTAAAAGAAGGAGAGTAGGCAGTAAGGAGAGAAGATAACCGGCGCCAATATCAGATTATAATTCCAGGGCGGCGGACCGATAAGTCCGATACACCACTGCATAATCCATCACCCCATAAAGTAGAATATTTCATCCCAGAACGATGCCGTTGCGCTAAATAATGGGCGGACCAGACTTTTCACCAAAGCGGGCGAAATAAGAGACCGTGTGATACCCATCGTCCTGCCACCAGAAGGCGCCGGTCACGGGATCCAGAGCTGCCGACGAGTGGGCTCCCGTATCGCGAAACCCGCGAAATGTAGTGCCAGCCACAGAGCAGGGTGGCAATGGTGATGGCGCTGCCGGAGCGTTCCGCCTCATTTTTGTAAAGCGAGGCCTTCTTTATGGCCAGTTGACGGGCAAGGGCCAGGACGATAAAGGGGGACCGCCAAAACCGCGGTCGCCTTTGTTAGCAGCGCCGCGCCCTATTAACAGCCCCAGGACCCAATAGCTTTTCCACGTTGCCCGCACCGGGCTTCGCCATCCGGAGCGCAAAATAAAGGGAAGCGGAAGCAAGAAGTGCTGCCAAGGTCTCATTCGTGGGATAATACGACATGTAGAGTTGCATTGGCAGAAAAGCAGCCCAGACCGCCGCCAACCAGTTGAAGGTTCGGGCGATTTGGAAAATCAGTCGCAGAGCCGCGAAGACCAGAACGAACTGCGCGATACCAAGCGGCATCGTTAGTGCGCGCAGTAGTAGCATCGCCGATGGGTCGGCAGTAGGTGGATTGAATAAGGAGAGAGCAAGCGCCGATATAATGTAGTAGAAAGCGGAGGATGGAACATCACCATTCCCGTGGCGGGCGGGGAGACTATGATGTTCCTGAAGATACCCGATGTAATTAAGGTGGTGCGACGCATCGAACCCAACCACTGCAGGGAGAATTCGCGCGTTGTGCCAGTAAAGAATCAGCCACAAACCAGCGAAACCGGAAAACAATGATGACCGTCATCCAGCTTAACGTTTGTGGGATGGCGATTAAGCGCACCAGTTCCCTCCCCACACAAAAACAAGAGCGACGGCGCCGAACAGCAACCAGAGCGGCCAGACTTTAGTGAGACTACTACTTATGGTTCGCTCCCTACTATCAATCGAATTCCCTGGCCCGGGAATCTTGGCGAAGCAGCAAGAGCAGCTCCTCGCCAGGCCGAGCCTGCGCAATGAAGCGATCCAATTGTGGTCGCTGCGAAGTGAGAGTTGATCGCCGGTCAGCGACAATAACCATAAAGCAGGTGGACCATTGTCGTTAAATATCCTGGCCTGAATTCGATTCGGGCCGTCTTGCAGAAACCCGGAAACCTCAACCGGTAAAGGCGTCTTTCCAGTTGTGGTTGGGGACGAGTTCGACCTTTCGGTCATTTATGGTCAACTGTATCTGCTTTGCTGCTCGAACGGTAGGAGCGCTCTTGGCGCCGGTCGCTGCACGGTAAAGTCACGGCGGAAAGTGTGTCCAGATTGGCCACGCCGCGCGCCTTGACCTCGACCGCGGCCGGAAAAATGATCCAGTCGGCGCGTTTATCCGATTGGAGAAAATTGGTTCCAGGGTCGCGCTGGCAAAGCCAGGTAAGGCCGGCAATCGCGGTCACGCCAAAGGCCGCGGCTAACGATATTAGGGACCGCTCTCACATTCCTTGGAAAGAGAAGAAGCCCGCGCTTTAGCTGAGCGTGAGATACGGTAGCAAACCGTGCCGTCCGCCTTCGCGGCCAAAACCGCTTTCCTTTGTAGCCACCGAATGGGCTGGCGGGATCAAATTTGTTGTAGGTGTTCGCCCAAACCACGCCCGCGCGCAGTTGGTTTACGATCTTGAAAATTTTGCTCCCCTTGTCCGTCCAGACGCCGGCGCTCAATCCGTAAGGCGTGTTGTTGGCACGAGCGATTGCTTCACTGGGCGTGCGGAAAGTCATCACACTTAGGACCGGCCCGAAAATTTCTTCCCGTGCAATCCGATGCGAAGCGGTTACCCCGGTGAAGAAACTTGGTGGATACCAGTAGCCTTTGGCAGGTAAACGAGCGCGTGATTGCACCAGTTGCGCGCCCTGTTTCAGCCCGCTGTCTACCAACTCGCAAATCTTATCCAACTGCGATCGCGAATTAATCGCGCCGATGTCGGTATTCTTGTCGGAGTGGATCGCCCACGCGTAATGTGGAAATACGATCGCGCAATTTTGCGAATGACGTTTGGAAAAACGCTCTCCTGGACGAACAAACGCGAACCGGCACAGCAAACATGGCCCTGATTAAAATAAATTCCGGCGATAATTCCTTCCACCGCCTGATCGATTGGCGCGTCTTCGAAAATGATGTTGGCCGCCTTGCCGCCAAGCTCCAGCGTCAACTTCTTCTTCGTCCCGACGGTAACTGACGCGATTCGTTTCCCAACTTCGGTCGAACCGGTGAACGCGATCTTGTCGATATCGGGATGATTGACGAGCGCGCTGCCAGTTTCGCCGAGGCCGGTCACGATGTTAACCACGCCATCGGGCAACCCGGCCTCTTGGAAAATTTCGGCGAGATGGAGAGCGGTGATCGAAGTCGTCTCCGCCGGCTTCAGGACACAGGTGTTTCCGCAGGCAAGCGCGGGCGCCAGCTTCCACGCCGCCATCAGCAACGGAAAATTCCAGGGAATGATTTGGCGCGGCGACGCCGAGGGGCCGCGCTTTCCGGCCGGGAAAGCGTATTCCAACTTATCGGCCCAGCCTGCGTAATAAAAAAATGCGCTGCGACCAGCGGTAGATCAATGTCGCGCGATTCCTTGATAGTTTTGCCGCCGTCCATGGTTTCGAGCACGGCCAGCTTCGCGCGCCTTTTCCTGGATCAAACGCGGCAATCCGAAAAGGTATTTTCCCCGCTCGCGGCCCGGCATCTTCGACCAGACATTTTTGTAAGAGCGTCGCGCCGCTTTTACCGCGAGATCAACATCCTTTTCATTAGCGCAACCGATCTCTGCCAGTTTCTCTTCCGTGGCCGGATTAATGGAATCAAAATAATCGCCAGACTTCGGCGGCACGAACCGGCCGTTGATGAAAAGCTGATAGCGGTTGCGCAGTTTAATGTAACTGTTCGCTTCCAGCGCTGGCGCGTAACTCCAACGCTCGCCGAAATCCAAACGTCTTTTTGTCATCGGTCGGCTGTTGGCCTCGCCGTTTCGATTGACAATCGCGAGCTGCGAGCTGTTTGGTTTCCGTCGCGACATAAAAATCAGGGTAAGGAAAAATAATCAGCACTCTGATAATTGCCGTCGGCCACTTTTACCAATTGCATGAGAACGTCGTTGAGCAGCGTGCTGGCGCCAAAGCGGAAAAGAGCGGGGGTGAGCCAATCGTCGCCCAACGTTTCCTTGACCATCACCAGGTAGGCCAGCGCTTCCTTGGCCGTGCGAATTCCGCCAGCTGGTTTCATCCCAATCCGAATCCCAGTCTCGTAAAAATAATCGCGAATTGCTTCCAGCATTACCAACGTTACCGGCATGGTCGCGGCGGGTGAAATTTTTCCCGTTGAAGTCTTGATGAAATCCGCGCCGGCGCGCATCGCGATTTCGCTGGCCAGGCGAACGTTGTCGTAGGTCTGCAACTCGCCCGTTTCGAGGATCACTTTTAAATGCGCGGCCCCGCACGCTTCCCTGGTAGCGGCAATTTCATCGAAGACGCGCTCATATTCGCCTCGCCAGAAAACGTGCGCGATTGATCACCATGTCGATTTCGTCGGCGCCATCACGGACGGCGCCGCGAACTTCCCGGAGTTTCAACTTGGTCGGCATTAATCCCGCGGGAAACGCAGTTGCGACAGAGGCGACTTTAACGCTGGATTGTTCGAGAAATTTCTGCGCGATTCTAACGAGATTTGGATAGACGCAAACGGCCGCGCAACTCGGCACCTGGTAGCGGGGATCGAGGGGTTGCATGGCTTTGCGGCAAAGAAAGGCGATTTTTCCTGAGTGTCGCTGCCTTCAAGCGTGGTCAGGTCCATCATCGACACCACTAACTTCAGGCCCGCGAGCTTGGCCGAAGTTTTGATGCTTCGTCGGGTGAAGGCGGCGGCCCGTTCTTCCGCCATCACTTGATCGACGCTCGGCACGCGCCAGCGCGATCGCTTTCGGGCAGGTGTTTTTAGAAGGGAGCGGGAATGCGGGGTGAGCGCTTTCACAGGTGAAAGTAACTATATACACTGTGTTTGACGACGAGGTCGAGTTGCACCTGCTCGTGGAGTTGCTGATGCGGCCAGGGAAATGACACCTAACACGCGGCAGGATGGTTCATTCTCGCGCCCCTTCATGGCTGCGCAAGATGAGGGGAGCAATTCCGTTGTAGAACCGTGTCACGTAAATGAGATAGACTAGGAATGAGAGTAACTGAGCGGCGATTAACCAGACGTGGCCGGCCCGATCGATGAAAAAGTCCGGCCAGTGGCTGATCGCGAGGGCGCAGCTGAGGTTAAAAGAAAAGCAACGGGACCAACACCCGGATATTGAGCGATTGATCTTCCATCGTTCGCTGATAGAGGGACCGGTCAGGTTCGTTAGTGGCTTCGCGCAAACGTGCTCGAATCAGGCGCACGTCATAGACGAAAAGCAACCAGACGAATGCGGCGTAGGCAGTGCTCAAGCGGAACCAGGCCAGCGGACGGTCGAGCCGGGTGAAGAGAATTGCTTCCCCAAGGCGCAGGCGATGTAAAAAAGTTGTGACCAAACTCGAGCGGCCATTTGATGAGAGTGAGGGTGTGAATGATCGAACGTGACCAAAAGATAAAGATAATGCATAAGCCGGCGCTGAGGTAAAGAAGAGCCGGCCAATTGTTCAACGACAAGGCGGTGCGCGCGTTCTCGGTCAGAAAGTAGAGCGCGACGCCTTGGATGATGCTAGCGAGGGTGAGCTCGATGTTAACGACGTTGCTATCGAGGTCGCGGCGGGAAAGATTCATGGGACGAGGGAATGGCGTGCCTGGAGGGATTCGAACCCCCAACCTTCTGATCCGAAGTCAGAAGCTCTATCCGGTTGAGCTACAGGCACAAGTTTGAAATCCCAAATCCCAGGTTCCAGGCTCCAAATAAAGATGGTTGTTTGGGGTTTGGGCTTTGGGATTTGGAACTTCGTAAGCAGGGTGGCCAACGGGACTCGAACCCGCAACAACCAGAACCACAATCTGGGGCTCTACCATTGAGCTATGGCCACCACCTGAATCTCAGATTTTAGGTTTTAGATTTCCGATTGCAAAGCCAAAGCGCCAAATCATCGGGCTTGGCACACTCTTCGCTCACAGCAACGCCGTGGTGCTTCTCCTTAGCATTGCAAGAGGCGTGCGCCGGGCTATTCTCGGCGTTCATCCTGGCATGACCCGACTTGGTTCGCTCCTAATCGCAGGGCTGTTGTTCGTCGTCACAAGCGCATCAGCGCAGAGCGACGACAAGCGAAACTTTTCTCAAGGCTTACATGACGGCGCAGCAGGGCGAAAAGCTGGAGCGGGATAATCAATTTACCCGGGCCCTGGCGAAATACCGCCTGGCGGGCAGCCTGCTGGAGGAGCTCAAGAAAACGCACTCGGACTGGCAGCCAGCCATCGTCGAATACCGCAGCCGGAAGGTTTCCGAGAGCATCCTGCGGGTGCAGAGCAAATCCGGAACGCAGCAGGACCCTGGCCGCGACCAATGCGCCGCCGGCTGAAGCTCAACCTTCGCCACCACAATCCACCGAGCCGACAGTTGAAATTGGGCCGAATAAATCTAAGCCGTCGATAATTGTACAGCCGGCAGGGTCAGGCTTCCCCGTCTCCAAAAACGCGAGACACTGTGGTTGAGGCAGCGGTGCCAGCGCCCGCCACCAACGACACTGCGATCAAGAACGCAACCCGGAAGTTGCGCGAGAGGGTCGAGCAATTGGAGGCGGAACTACATCAATCGCGTTCCAAAGTCAGCGAAGTGGAGGAAGAAAAGGAGAAGCTAAATTCGAAGCTGAAGGAATCGAACTCGAAGCTGGAACAGGCGCAGCAGGAGCTCGAAAAGACGAAGGGCGCGGAGAAAAACGTCCGTGGCCAGTTGGCGGAAGCGCAGGCGTCGTTAAAGAAAATTCAGGAGACGGGCAATGGCGACGCGAAAGCGCAGGAGGCCTTGAAGGGTGAGATTGTGCAGCTGAAAAAGGCCCTCACCGTCGCTGAACAAGGTCGCGCCACCGCGGAAAGGAACGCGATTCGCAGAACGCGAAATTGGCTGACGCCAACTCGCAGATTGCAAAAATTTCAAAGGAGCGCGATGACGCTCTGGGCCAGCTGGTAGGGTTGAAAGATTCCGAGCATCGCGTCGCCGTTCTGCTGGCCGAGAACACCGAACTAAAGCGAGAAGCTCGCGACCGCCGAACAGACTGTGCGCGAGGTTAGCGAAGACAAGCCGAAAAAGAGCAGGAACTGGCTGACGCGAGGAAGCAATTGGAGGATCTTCGCGCGCAGCTGGAGGCAAGCCAAAAACAGAACAAAGACTTTGAGGTCGAGGTGGCTTCGCTGCGCAGCCAGCTGGAAGACACTTCCAGTCAACTCGAGAAAGCGAAGTTGACCGGTGCGAACGCCGATGAAACCGCCAAGATAACCCGTGAGAACCAGATCTTGCGCAACACTGTGGTGCGTGAGCGGCAGGAAGAAGCGCGTCGCGAGCAGGCCAAGAAATTGATGCTGGCGGAGTTCGATAAACTAAAGATCAAATCGGATACCTTGAACGAACAGATCGCGCTCCTGGCGCAACCGGTGACGAAATTAACCGACGAAGAGCTGGCTTTTACTTCGTCAGCCGGTCATTTCGATTTCGGACGAAAGTCCAAACACGGTTAAGGCCAGCTTTACTTACGCCAAGCCTTCAACCGGCAATCAACCGGGCGAACCAATTGTCGAGACGACGGATAGCGCGGCCCCGCCGGAAGCTAATTTGCAAAACGGATTCAAACCGAATGTGCCGACCGATCTAATCGATATTGCGAAACAGAGCGAAGGAGAACTTCTGACCAAGGGAAATATCATGCGGCCGAGCGCGAATATCAGGAACTCTAACCAAGAGCCCGAACAATCTTTACTCTCTTTCGAACCTCGGAGTTGTTTATTTCAGGACGGGCAAGCTGAAAGCAGCTGAACTTACCTTGAAGAAGGCAGCAGCTATCGCACCGAAGGACGAGTTTGCCCATACTACGCTGGGTATTGTTTACTATCGCCAGAGTAAGTTCGATGATGCCCTCAACGAATTAACCAAATCGCTCGCCATTAATCCCAAGAGCGCCGCGGCGCACAATTACCTGGGGATTACCGCCAGCCAGAAAGGCTGGCAGGAAGCTGCGGAAAAGGAAATGCTCGAAGCCATCGCGGTCAAACCGGATTACGCCGATGCGCATTTCAACCTGGCGGTGATTTACGCTACCGCCTCTCCGCCGTCGAAAGAACTGGCCAAGCGCCACTACACCAAGGCAACCGAGCTCGGCGCCGAACCGGACGCCTCGTTGGAGAAGTTGCTGCACTAGAGGTCAGAGCTCAACCTGATCCACAATCAAACGCATGGCGAAGTGGAGCCCTCAGGCGGGCTCTAGCATTTGGTCAGGTCGTCTCAGTTCATAGCGATTTACCTCTTGCTCGAAGGCAATGACACCGGGAATCGTCCTGTACCGCCTCACGAAGGCGAATCCGAGTTTCTCTAGCACTCGATTGGGAGCAGGATTCTCCGCCCAAGGTTCGCAAACGAGTTTTTGTAGATTGAATCGCTCGAAGTAAAAGGCGGCAGATCTGCGCACAAATTCCGTCCCCAAACCCGCTCGCCTCAATTGTGACTTCCACAGATGCAAATGGATAAAGGCCTCGGTCGCCAAGAACGATGTTATTGATACTTGAGTGTCCAACCCGCTGTCCTCGAAATATCCAAACCAGGTAAAACCGATCCCTTTCCCCGTCCGGTTTCTCATGGTCGGCTAAAAGAGCATCGAGCCACTTGTTTCTTTCAGGAAGTTTCAAGCGGTCTACGCCCATCCCGCGTAAAAATGGATCATCGGCCTTATAAAAGTAATCCAACATCAGCTCGTATTCTTGACGACTTGAAAACGGACGGACCTCTATCTCGTCAACTCTGCCGGCATAAGACCTAACGAGACGCAGCTGAGCCACCGCTGGGGGCGACGTGAGTGCGGCAGAACACTGAGGTCCGTTTCCATAAAATCAAACGTGGACTTCACAGGGGCATCCGCCAACACGCGAGAACGCGCGTGCTACCCGGGCGAGGAGCTGGGATCGAGCATGAGCAGGAGCGGAACGTCGAACACCGAACATCCAACCTCGAACCCGAAGAGGGGAAAGGAGAGCGGTTACGCGGGGCGCCGCCGAGGGCGCCGGGCAGCGGAGGAGTGACGTCAGGGGCGACCACCACCTGTTTGGGCGGTTTCTCCGGCTCCATCTTTCGCCGCCGCGCGGAGCGATCCCGGGTGGCGGATTCAACATCCGGCCGTGCTCGATGATTTCCCTGATCTGTGAGCCGTCGAGGGTCTCGAACTCGAGCAGCGCCTTGGCGATGACTGTCGAGCTTATCACGATTGGTGGTGAGAATTTGCTTCGCCCTCTGGTAGGCCTCGTCGAGGAGCTTGCGCACTTCGCGATCGATCTCCTCGGCGGTAGCTTCGCTGTAATCGCGGGCACGAGAGATGTCGCGTCCGAGGAAAACGTAATCTTCGTGCTCGCCATACTCGACCATTCCCATTTTCTCGCTCATGCCCCATTCGCAAACCATCCGGCGGGCGATGGCGGTAGCCATCTTGATATCGCCGCGAGCGCCATTCGTGACGTCGCCAAAGACAAGTTCCTCCGCGACTCGGCCGCCCATGCCGACGGCGAGGCTGGCGAGTAATTCGGTCTTGCGGTTGGTGTATTTGTCTTCCTCCGGCAGCCACATCGTCGATGCCGAGGGACGGACCGCGCGGAATGATGGTGACCTTGTGGAGTGGCTCGGTGTGTTCGGAGCAATTCGAGCAACAGTGCGTGACCCGCTTCGTGATAAGCGGTGTTGGTCTTTTCCTTCTCGCTCAAGGCCAGGCTGCGGCGTTCCTTGCCCCAGCGCACTTTGTCGCGCGCTTCTTCGAGCTCCGGCAGAGTGATGCCTTTCAAATCCGCGGCGCGCCGCCAGCAGCGCAGCTTCATTGATGACATTGGCCAATTCCGCGCCGGAATAACCCGGCGTGCCGCGCGCGACCACGGCGAGATCGACCCCTTCAGCCAGCTTCACTTTCTTGAATGGACCCGCAGAATTTCTTCGCGGCCTTTCACGTCGGGAAGATTGACGGTGATCTGGCGATCGAAACGACCTGGGCGGAGCAGAGCAGGATCGAGAACATCGGGCCGGTTCGTGGCAGCGATGATGATGACGCCTTCCTGGGTATCGAATCCGTCCATCTCGACGAGCAAGCGCATTGAGGGTTTGTTCGCGCTCATCGTGGCCGCCGCCGACGCCGTGGCCGCGATGACGACCGACCGCGTCGATTTCGTCGATGAAAATAATGCAGGGCGCGGATTTCTTTCCCTGCTCAAACATGTCGCGAACGCGGCTAGCGCCGACGCCGACAAACATCTCGACGAAATCGGAGCCGCTGATCGAGAAGAATGGCACATCAGCCTCGCCGGCAATGGCGCGGGCGAGCAAGGTCTTGCCGGTGCCGGGCGGCCCGACCAGAAGCACGCCTTTGGAATGCGCCCGCCGAGTTTCTGGAACTTCTTCGGATCACGCAGAAACTCGACCAGCTCCTGCACTTCATCCTTGGCTTCCTCGACGCCGGCGACGTCGCTTGAAAGTGATCTTATTTTTGTCGCGCGCCAGCATGCGCGCTTTGATTTGCCGAAGTTGAGCGCGCCTTTGCCGGCCATGCGGATTTGCTGGCGGAAGAGGAAATAGAGAACGAGGAGAAAGAGCGCGATGGGGAGAAAACTAAGAACGGTCTGGGCGAACAGGTTCGATTCGGCGCGAATGGCCGGTTGAATGCCGGCAGCGGCAAGTCGCTTCTCCAGATCGGGACTGAAATTCAGATCGACAATCGTAGCGAAACTTCACCGCCTGTTCGGCGCCGGCGGTTTGTTTGCGGTAATAACCGATGAGAGCCCGGGTGGGCTGGCCTTCCTGAACGAGCAAGGTAACTGGGAGGTTTTTGTCGCTAATGATCTGCTTGTTATCGAGGAGCTCGATAAAGCGGTTGTAGGGGACGTCCTCGACATTCTGGTAACCACCGTTACGAACGAGCAGGGCCATGCCGATGAGGCCAAAGGCAATGGCGATCAAGAACGATGCCGCGCCAGTTAAAGTTCGGCTCGTTATTGCGCTTATTATCGCGCTGGGAATTGCGGTCGGGTTGCGCCATTGGATTCAGTGCGCGGAATTGCCGCGCTAGAAAAGCTACATGAGCGGGTCGGCAATGCAATTAGCAGGAGTCACGCCTCGGTAGGTTCGACAATGATTCGGGGTTGGTGTTCGAATCGGATGTGGATATATGGAATCTGGCAGATGACGGGCAAGATGCCCGTTGGCCCGACAGCCAAGATGGCTCATGCGACGAAGGTGGAGAAGCGAGGCGGCACGGTCATTGCGTCGACCGAGCCTGAGTAAACTTTATACCCAAATAGCAATGGCCGAATTGATAGCTCAGGTAGCCGATAGAATCGATCGCGCAGTGCAGCGCGTGACCCCTCTTGCGTATCGCATGCAGCGGAAGGGTCGCCGCTGGATGCGGCGGGCCATGCGTAAGCCGCGGAGCGTTTCGGAAGGGCCGAATTTGCTGCCGCTTGTTGATCCAGGTGCTGGCCAGTTTTTCGAAAGCCGATGGCGTTTTGCTGGAAGAAGAGATCGACTCCAGCCTCGGCTTCCTGCGTTACGATTATCCGGAGGCGGTTTATTCCGAGTTGCGGCAGCTGTTTCCGGCAGGCCCTTTACGAGCAGCAGGATCTAACGGCGATGGCGCAAAAGCTCGCAGCCTGCAGCTGAGCACCGAGCGCAAGATCATGCTCGGCGTGCAGCTCTACGATTTGATTTCGCAAGCTGGCCTGAAGCAGGAGCAGGTGGTGCAGTTTTATTCGTTCATGTCGCAGCTCGGCATGGCGGCGCAGGCGATCGACATCGTGTATCAACTGAACGCGAGCGGAGGAATCGGATCCTGGCGGTCTATCAGCGCGGCGCTTCGCCGCTGGAATCGATCTCATTCGGCAGCAACGGTCAATCTGACGTGACGTTGAAAAGCCTCGGTGGCAGCGATCGGTTGCTGGCATTTCGCTATCACGATTTGATTCTGCTGAAGAATTACAGCTCGCAAAGCGTGTCGGTCCGCGGCCGGCCGCTGGTGCGGGGCGGATTTTGCCGCATTTATCCGGGCCAGCGCATTCTGGTCGGCGATCAGGTGCTCACGTATCAGGAGCTGGCGCAATATTTCAACGCCAAGAAAAACGTTTCGCTCCCGCAAATTTTCGTCCGGGTGAACAAGCGACGCCGATGAAGTCGAGCTGGAGCGGCGCGCGTTCACGCGAGAGCTGCGCTCGAAGTCACGTTCGGATTGAAGGTGAAGGTGAAGGCGTTGCGAGACGTCGATGCGGTGCTGAACGGCACACGGTTGCGGGCCGGGACTCTGGTCGAAGCGACGCTCGAGGACAAGATCGTTTTCCATAACGACAGCGAGCTGGATCTGCTCGATCTGCGCCGCCGCGCCCGCGCGCTCGGCGGCCGTTTTCAACTCAAGGCCTCGAAATCGGAATATCTGGTTTCGAACAATCCGAGTCTGCTCGAAGCAGGACGATATTCTGCTCTCGCCGGGAACGAGCGGCGATGTGTTGCTGAAGATTTTCTGCGATTACGACAAGCGCATCGGCACGCTCGAAGTGCTCGAGGCCGACCGTCCGATCATGGTCGGCGATGCACCGGTGCGACCGACCTGCGCCGCTGAAGGATGGCGACACCATCCGGATCGATGTCGGGCAGTTTCTGACGCTGCAATTTTTCCGAGCGCATCATCGAGGAAGAGCGCAACATCATTCGCACGCTCGAGGTGAGTGACGTCACGCATCGCTTCAGCAGCGGCGACGATCGGGCTGGAGGGCATTTCCTTCACCGTCAGTCGCGGCGAGCTGGTTTGCGTGATGGGCGCGAGCGGCTCGGGCAAAGAGCACGCTGCTCAGAGGTGCTCGGCGGACAACTTGCAGCCGACGCAGCGGTCAAGTCCTGCTGAATGACCAGCCGCTTTATCCGAATCTCGACCAGCTCAAGCGTTACATCAGTTACATTCCGCAGGAGGACGCGTTCGACGAGCACCTGACCATCGGCGAGAATCTGCAGTTCGCGGCCGCGATTCGCTCGCCACATCTTGTCACGGCGCGACCGACTCGCGCCGCCTGGAAGCGCAAATTGGTCGAGCTCGGCTTGAGCGAGCGGCGCGATGCGGTCGTCGGGCAGCCGCGGTCAAGAAAACGCTGAGCGGCGGCGAGCGAAAGCGGCTCAACATCGGCCTCGACATGATCGGTTCGGCGGACGTTTATCTTTTCGACGAGCCGACCTCGGGGCTGTGCTCGAAAGATTCCGAGCACGTCATCGAGATCATTCGCTCGATGGCGCACAACAAAATCATCATCGTCACCATTCACCAGCCGAGCTCGAAACTTTTCCAGATGTTTCACAAGGCGATCCTGCTCGACAAGGGCGGGCGGCTCGTCTTTTCGGGACGCCGACCGAGATGCTGCGCTATTTCGCGGAGGCCGAACACCAGCATCAATTCGGCGCGGACCTGGGAGCCTGTCGCGCCTGCGGAACGACCCGACCGGAATTCATTTTCGATGTTCTGGAAACGCCGCTGCGCGATCTGAGCGGCGACATTATTTACGAGGAGAACAGTCGCGGCCAGCTGGTGCGCGGCGCGGCGTTACGCACCGGAATTCTGGCGCGACAAATATGAAGCGTTCCGGCTGATCCAGGACGTCAAGCAGGTTTCCTTGCGTCAGCGAGCCGGTGGCGCCGTTGCCGCGCCGCGCCGCCGCAAAGAAGAAACGCGTGCCGTTCCGCTGGCACGACGAATGGACACAATTGCGCACGCTGCTGCAAGCGCGCCTTCATCAGCAAGCTGCGCAACCGCGGCAATCTCGTCATCACCATCGGGGTCGCGCCGGTGCTGGCGCTCTCTGATCGCAACGCTTGCTGCGCTACTCCGAACAGCGGCACACTACGATTTCGCTTCCGCCTATCACATCCCGACGTTTCTCTTTCTCAGCTCTGATCGTCGCGATGTTCCTCGGCGCTAACCAACAGTGCCGACGACATCATTCGCGATCGGGCCGTCCTGCAGCGCGAGCGCAATCTGAACGTCAGGCTGCCGTATTATGTTTTCGCGAAATATGTCTTCGCTAGGCGTCTTCGCGCTGTTGCAATGCGTCCTCTTCGTCCTGATCGGCAATTACATTCTCGAAATCCGCGGGATGTTCTGGATTGACCTCGGGATCATGTTCATGACGGCGATGGGTGGGGTCGCCGCTCGGGCTGGTCGTTTCCTCTACTGTGTTTCCGATCCGAAGACGGCGGCCAACATCGTGCCGCTGGTCTTGATTCCGCAGATCATCATGGGTGGCGCGCTCATCAAATATGAGGACATGAACCGCAACCTCGCGCTGGTTTACTACGTTCACTCGCTGGTTCTCCGAGCATCCGAACAAGGAACAAGGCAGAAAAATGGACAGCAAATTGCAGGTGCCGTTCATTTGCCAGTTCATCGCCATGCGCTGGTCCTACGAGGAAATGATTGTGGCGCAGGCCAAGCTGAATCCGGTGACCGCCGGCAGGACCGGACCCAGCGCGAGATCGATCGGATCGTGGCTCATCAATGATACTCGGCCAGAATCAAGAAGGCGACCTCGAACGATTTGAAAGATACATTGGCGGTGCTGTCCGGGCCTGAGGCAAAAACGCCGGACGATTTGGATCGATATCTCGGGAGTCATTGATCAGGTGCTTAGATCGGCAAGCAGCCGTTTGATCGCAGCCAATTCAAGGACGCCAATGGTCCGGTAACGGCGGAGACAGCTCTATCTGAACCAGAAAGTGTCCGATCTGATTTCGAACGCGGAGATGGAACAAAGCGATTATCGCCGCGGGGAAAACCGAATGTGTTTTTCGGCCAGATGAAGCAGTATCTTCGGGATGAAGGTGGATGTGTTCGTCTTCAACACCATCGTCTTGATCGGATCGACGCCTTGCGCTGCTCGGGTTGTTGCACTGGATTCCTGCGGCGGCAACTGGAAGTGCGAAGGACGTAGAACTCGCATCCAAGCTGTCGATCGATTCGACCGAGCGACTGGTCGATGGATCCTCGGCTGCGCTCAGGATGACAAATGTCGGCGAAGCTTGCAATAACATCGTAGCATCGCAACAAAACCCGAATTAGCGCGCCTGATTGTCGCGCCCAGCGACGATCGACGCGGACATGCTTTACGCGACGCTGAGTTTTCATCGGCGATCCATTCATTTTTCTTCAGCAAAACGGGAAACGCACCCTGGTCTTGAGCGATCTGGAGATCGATCGAGCGAAGAAAGAATGCGAAGGCGGACGAGTTTGTCATGTTCAACCAGCTCGAACGCGAAGTGCAGGGCAAGGCCAAAAAAGGCGCCCCTTACGAAAAAGTGCTGGCGCATTTTCTAACGAAACGTGGAGTAAAGCGCGCGCTTGTGCCGGCTAATTTTCCGCTGGGTTTCGCTAACGAGATTAAGCTGAAACGGAATCGCACTGGAAACGAGCAACGGGCTTTCTGGCTGGCGCGCGGAGAAGAAAACGAAGCGGAGGAAATTCGGCTGCTGGAGCGCGCGTTACGGATGACGGAAACAGGGATGAAACGGGCGAATGGAAATCTTGAAGGCGTCGAAGCCGGGCGCGGGGAAGAAATTGACGCTGGTCGGGCAAAACGTTGACTTCGGAAATTCTGCGCGCGGAAATAGACAGCGCAATTTTGCGCGCCGGGGTATGCCGACGAACACGATCGTGGCCGGCGGCGATCAGGCCTGCGATCCACACGAGCGCGGGTTCGGTCCGCTTCGCGCCGATACGTTGATCATTCTCGATATTTTTCCGCGCGACGCGAAAGACCGGCTACTGGGGCGACATGACACGAACGGTGGTGCGCGGCCGCGCCAGCGAGCAGCAGCGCAAACTTTGGGAAGACGGTCAAGGCTGGGCAGGACGCTGGCGCCTGAAGCGGATCAAAGCCGGGGTGGACGGAATGAGCATTCACCAGGCGATCACCGAGCTATTCGAACGGCGTGGCTTTCCCACCGAAGTGCGCAATGGCGCGCAGTGTCGGATTTTTCCACGGCACCGGGCACGGTCTTGGGCTCGAAATTCACGAATATCCCCGTCTGCAAAGAGTCGTGTTGAAAGCGGGACAAGTGTCTCACGGTCGAGCCAGGCTTGTATTATCCGGGAATCGGCGGAGCGCGGCATCGAAGATGTGGTGATTGTGGAAAAAGACTGGCTGTCGAATACTCTCGAAGTTTCCGAAACAGTTAGAAATTTAAGACGCATCCAACAGTCGTAGTCATCTCGGAGTGCGAATCGAGGGACCCCGATCGAAAGTACCATAGAGCGTGCCTGGCGGATCGCCTCGCGTTCGCTCGGGATGACGAGCGCGGAAAGAAGCCAAATGAACGAAGCGATCTCGCTTCGGCGTCTAATTAGCAGACACACTTAAGACAGGTATGTTCTACCCAATCGGATACGGCGGAAGTCACTGGTTGCTTTATATTGGCGTGCCTTTGATTATCCGGCATTTGGGCGCAGATTCGCGTCACCAGCGCGTTTAGACGCTGGGGCAAGGTGCGCGCGAGCTCCAACATCACCGGCGCGGAATGCGCGCGCGAAATTTTGCAGGCGGCGCAAATTCACGATGTCGAGGTGGTCGAGACGAACGATTTTCTGGGCGATCATTACGATCCGACCAAGAAAAGGCTTTGCCTCTCGAGCAACGTTTACAACACGCCTTCGGTCGCGTCGCTCGGGATTGCCGCGCACGAAACCGGGCACGCCATCCAACATGCAAAAGTCTTACGCGCCGCTTGAAAGCACGCATGGCGATCGTGCCATTGACGATGGTCGGCGTCGCAGATGCTGCCATTTGTAATAATCGGCGGACTATTTTTCCACATTACCGGTCTGATCACGCTCGGCATTTATTGCTACGCTATTCTGCTGGTCTTTCAGTTGATCACGCTGCCGGTGGAGTTTGATGCTTCGCGGCGCGCCAAAATTATTTTGCAGCAGATGGGGATTGTGCAGCCGGGCGCTGAGGTCGCGGGCGTAAACAGCGTGCTCAACGCCGCCGCCCTCACCTATGTCGCCGCCTTCATCGCCGCGCTCGGCAATTTGCTCTGGCTTCTCTCCGTGCGCGATCGCAGGAGCTAACGGCGTCCTCGGTTGAAAAAGATGAATTCCGTCCATCGCTGCGCCGCGCCGAATCTCCGATTTGTTGTCGTCGGTTCCCGGTCCGAATGTTAAGACAAGGAAACGGGCCATGGACCAGCCACGAACGGATGAAGACCAGCAACTGGTCGCGCGACGCAAGGATGGCGATGCCGGTGCGTTCGACCAGCTGGTGGTGAAATACACCCCGCGCCTTTACGGCCTGGTCTACAACATGACCTCGAATCACGAGGACACGAACGATCTCCTCCAGGATATTTTTCCAAAGCCTACAAATCGATCCGCGGTTTCCGCGGCAAATCCTCCTTCTACACCTGGATCCATTCCATCGCGGTGAACATGACGCTGAATTTCTTAAAGAAACGCGGCCGCCGTTTTCACCTCAGTCTTGACGATGTGGACGCGAGCATTCAGAACGATAAGGAATTTCTCGAGCTGACCCAAACCAGCAGTCCGGTGCGGGAAGCCGACCTGTCCGAGCTCCAGCGAAGATTGAACGAGGCCATGATGAAACTGTCTGATGAACACAGAGCCGTTGTGACTATGTTCCATATTCAGGGAATGCCCCACGCCGAGATCAGTAAAATCTTGAACGTTTCTGAAGGAACGTGCCGTTCCCGGCTCTTCTACGCGAACCGGCAGTTGCAAAATTATCTGGACGAATTTCGCAAGAATCCGGTGACGTAAAGACAAAGATGATGGACGAGTTCGACGACAACGAAATTGGCCGGCTGTTGCGGTTGAAAAATACGAGCAGCCGCCCCTGGCTATTTCGAGAATTTCCTGCACGAATTTCATCGCCGGCAACGCGATGAATTGCTCCGTCAACCGCTCTGGAAAATCGCGGTCGGCCGGGCGCAGGATTTCATGATGAGCCTCAACGTTGCGCGCCTCGCCTCTTATCCCGTGGCAGCGACGCGCGGTGCTGCTTTGCGCGGCCGTGATCTCGCTCAAGATTTATCAGACCCCGCCAAGTCCGAACGTCGCCCGCATTGCCCCTATTGTTCCAGCCCAAAGCGCGACCGATGGTGGCTGGAGTCTGGCTTCGCCGGTCTCCACTCGCATCACCGTCACTCAACCGCGTTCAGCATCTCGACTCACCGGACGGCTACGCCTCCGCGTTATGTGCTGGACAGCATGCCTGTGAGTTATGAGTCGTCGTTGCGATTCTAGTCATCGCCCGACAGCGGTTCGGGCGGGAAATTCGCGATGGCGTTGGCTCTTTCTCCTCATTTTTGCCGTCGCCCCGTCGGTGTGGGCCGAAGATCAATCGGCCTCCAGCGTCGGTCGCGAGGTCAAAGGATATTTTCGATCGTTGCAGAAAGGCGGTAGTGAAAATTCATGGTGACGACGAACACTGCGAGCTCTCCGGCACCGGCTTTTTTATCGATCCGACCGGAACGATTTACCATGGCCTATTCCGTTGGCGGGGAAGGGAACAACTTTAGTGTTGAGTTCGATGGGAAGAAGCTGCCGGCGCGACAGCTCGTAACCGATGTTCGGAGCTGGCGTCGCCACTCCTGAAAGTCGATGCTGCATCGCCAGCCTTGCCCATTGGCAAATCCCAAAATATGGAGGTGACCACACCGGTTGTTGCAATCGGTTACCCGCTGGATTTGCCGTGAGACGCCCAGCCCGGGGTTAGTCGGTGGTTTTGATCGAAAATATCTCGGCTACTATTTTCACACTACGCATCTGCGGGTAAACGTAGCGACCCAGCGCGGGGAAGCGAGGCGCGCCAGCTCCTGAACATGAAGGGCGGAAGTCGTGGGCATCGTTGCTTTCACTTTGGAAAATAATTCATCCTGTTACGCTCTGCCGATCGAAGCCTGCGGAAAAGATCCGCAGCGATTTTCTCCGCTTTGGCGAAGTGCGGCATGGCTGGATTGGTGCGAAGTTGATGCAGGCGCTGGAGGGGAAAGGCGGCTCCTATGCAGAAGTGACCGAGATCCTCGATAGCACGCCGGCGGCAAACTCAGGCATTCAGGCCGGGTGACATCTTGCTCCAAGTTGGAAACAGGGAAATCCATCAGCCTGACGATATTCATCGACGCATCGTTCTTCCTCACCGCCGGAGAAGCGGTGCCCGTCACTGGTAATCCGCGGCGACGAGAAAATGACATTCAACATCCAGGCGGATTTTCATCCGGCCAGTCAACGTCCGCCGGTGATCGCGCAGCCGAGCATGAACCAGGCGCTGCCGCTGAGGCTGCAGAAAGCGCCTGAGCGCACACCGCAATTAGCTAGCTGCAGTCGCTCGGCCGCGGCCGTCATCCCGAGCGCAGTCGAGGGAGCCCGTTGCAAGACGTACAGGTAACTTTCGCGGGACCCTCGACGTGCGCTCAGGGATGACGAGCGTTTTAGGCTTTCCAGCATCCGCCGAAATTCCTTTTCGCCGATAATTTTCACTCCCAGCTTTTCGCTTTTTCCAATTTGCTGCCCGCTTCGTCGCCTGCGAGCAGATAGGTTGTTTTCTTGCTCACGCTGCCGCTTACCCTTCCTGCGCGGCTGATGATTAATTCGGCAATTTCATCACGCGGCTGGCTCAATGTCCCCGTAATTACCCACGTCGTTCCGGTGATCGCCGAATCGCTCTTTTTCGCGGTTCGACGGTTGGCTTCAGGCCCGCCTTTTTCAACCGTGCGATCAAGTCGCCGATTGTGCGGTTCCTGAAAAAATTGATGAATACTGGCGCCGACCACTTCGCCGACGTCTGGGATCCGCTGGAGTTCCTCGGCCGACGCATTCATTAACGCTTCGATGCTCTGAAAATGAGCTGCCAGCTCGCGCGATGAAGTCTCGCCAACGTGCAAAATTCCCAGCCCAAAGATCAATCGCCAGAGCGGTCGCGTCTTCGATCGCTCGATGGCGTCGAGTAAATTGCGGATGCTTTTTTCGCCGGTGCGTTCGAGTTGGGAAAGTTTCGATGCATCGAGCATGTAGATATCGGCGACATCCCGGACCAGGCGCGCCTTTACCAACTGCGTCACCATCATTTCGCCAAGACCCTCGATGTCCATCGCGCCGCGCGAAGCGAAATGCTCGATTCGCCGCCGCACTTGGGCGGGGCACTGCGCATTGACGCAGCGCACCGCCACCTGCGCCGCATCCTTCACCACCGCGCTGCCGCATTCCGGACATTTTATCGGCATCCGAAACTTCTTTTCCGATCCGGTGCGCAAATCCTTCCGCACGTCCACCACCGCGGGAATGACTTCGCCGGCCTTCTCGACGAGAACGGTATCGCCAATGCGAATGTCTTTGCGTGCGATCTCTTCTTCGTTGTGCAAAGTCGCGCGGCTTACGGTTGATCCGCTAACGAGAACTGGATCGAGCGCCGCCACGGGAGTCAGCACCCCGGTTCGTCCTACTTGCACCAGAATGTCGTGCAATCTTGTTTGCACGCGTTCGGCCTCATACTTGAAAGCGATGGCCCAGCGGGGCGACTTGGCGGTGAACCCGAGACGCTCCCGTTGAGCGAGCGAATCCACTTTCACCACCGCGCCGTCGGTTTGATAACGAAAATCGTGGCGCACTTTGTCCAGCTCCTGAATGGCTTTGATAATTGTCTCGGCTGAGGAGGCGGACCAAATCCGTTCGCTATGTGGCAGCCCGAATCTTGTCCAGCAGGGGAAAAGATCGGAATGTTTTTCCAGCTTGACGCCTTCGACCGCGCCGGTGCCGTAAAAAATGATTCCGAGAGGGCGCCTGGCCACAAGCGGCGGGATCGAGTTGCTTCAACGAACCGGCTGCTGCGTTGCGCGGATTGGCGAACGCAGGCAGGCCTTGTTCGACGCGATCGGCATTCATTTTTTCGAACCCGTGCTTATCCATGAAAACTTCGCCGCGCACTTCAAGGACGGCCGGCGCATTCCCTTTGAGCCGGCGCGGGACTGTGAACGAATCGTCAAGATATTTTGGGTGATGTCGTCGCCGACGGTGCCATCACCGCGGGTTGCAGCGTAACGGACTTCGCCGTTTTCGAACAGGACCGAAACGGCGACGCCATCGACTTTTGGCTCGATCACCACTGGAATTTTCTCATGTGGGAGCAGGCGGGTGATACGCGCGTAAAATTCCGTTAGCTCTTCGACTGAGTAGGTATTGTCGAGGCTAAGCATCGGCACGCGATGTGTAACCTGCGCGAATTGCTTGAGTGGTTGCCCGCCGACACGCCGGGTTGGCGAATCCTCGCGAGCGAATTGCGGATACTTTTTTCAAGTTCGGCCAGCTCGCGGTAGAGCTGGATCGTACTCGCGGTCAGCTAATGGTGGGCGCCGCTTCTTCGTAATAGCGACGGTTGTGCTTAGTGATTTCGCGCCGCAGCGCTTCGATACGCGCACGCGCTTCCGCTTCGGTCATGTGCTGATCATACGAATGAGGATTCGCGAAACAATGGCCCTGTCCTTACGCGTTCGTCATCCCGAACCGCGAAGACAACGCCAGTCCGGCTCGGACTGAGGGACCTCACATAGGGTCGCGAAGATGCCAATGTGCCTTGTGTGATCGTCCACCGAATAGGTGAGGTCCTTCGCTTGCCTCAGGGATGACGATGGGAAGATGCAAGCTTGCGCAACGGGATCCCTCGACTTCGCTCGATGACTGTAGCGGCGGTCATGACCGCCGATGAATTTGCGTCTATTCGGGGGCGGTCAGACCGCCGCTACATACAAAATGGATGAGAAATTCTCGGGATCGAAGGTGGAGGAACGAAGACGGCATGGGCGTTGGTGGCCAATGGCGCACTCATAGAGTCGGGAAAATTGCCGCCGTCGAACCTGCGCCTGACGCCGCTGGATCAGATCACGAAAATTTTCCGCGTTTTGCCGCGCGAAGTAGATCGGATCGGAGTCTTTCTCGCCGGCTGCGCGACTGGAGGAAGATCGTGCTATTGTTGCTGAAACTCGCACGGGCCGTTTGGCCGAGGGGCCAAGATCGTCGCTGGCAGCGATCGCGACTCGGGAATGGCGGCATGTCTGCGCGATCGCGATGGAATTGCGGTGAATGCGGGCACGGGTTCCTCCGTGACGGGTCGTAGTGGCCGGCAAATCGAAAAAGCCGGTGGATGGGGACATATTTTGGGTGACGCCGGCGGCGCATATTTCGTTTCCATTCGCGCCTTGCGCTCAGTGCTTCGCGAATACGATCTGCGCCGGGGCGAACGGGAGTTTGCGGCAAATATTTTGCGCGCTCTCGGCTTGAATAATTTCGATGAGCTGGTGCGATGGGCGCAGACGGCAGACAAAATGGAGATTGCCTCACTGGCGCCGGTCGTTTTCGAAGCAGCGCGGAAGAGCGACGAAGCCGCACGGCAAATTATCGCAGCCGGTGTCAGCGCGCTGGTCGATTTCACAACCGCCGTTTCAATGCGGCTCCAGCTTGAGACTCCGGAAGTTCGACTGATGGGAGGCCTGTTCGAAAATCAGAAATTTTACGGAGTAGCATTCGCCAAGGCTCTCAGCGAAAAATTCTCGGTGCGGAGGTAGCTCTGTGCGAATCCTCGCCGGAGTGTGGGCGCGGCCTGGTTAGGCGGCAGACGAGAGATTGCAATTGGCAAAAGCCGAGGAACGGGCTCGCGGCGGTTCAGCTGATTTCACCGACCGAGGAAGCGAATCCGAAATCAGCCAACCTCGACCGATTAAGTGCTCGCGAAATCGCGGAGCTTTCGTGGCGGAAGAAAAATCGGTGGAGGAGGGATTGCGCCAATGCGTCGATCAATTGGCCCGGGCGATCGAATTGTCGGCCAGCGCGATTGGCAGTGGCGGGCGCATCTTTACGTCGGCGCCGGAACGAGTGGCAGGCTCGGTGTTCTTGATGCCGCTGAAATTCCGCCAACCTTTGGCGCGTCACCAGATTTGTTTCAAGGAATCATTGCCGGGGCGCGCCGGCGCTGCGGCAAAGCATTGAAGGCGCGGAGGACGATGCGCGCTCTGGTGCGCTGGCGATGGACGAGCGCCGGGTCAAGCGGGAGGACCTGGTGATTGGGATTTCGGCGAGCGGCCGGGCGGCATTCGTGATGGGGCGCTGCGTACGCGCGCAGGAAATCGGAGCGCAAACAATTTTGACCTCCAATGTCCTCTAGCGGCAGGCGTAATCGCCTGCAGAGACATCAGCAGCCGGCACGGCTGCCTCTATGAAAATTTGGACCTCGTGATCAATCTTCATGACCGGCCCGGAAATCGTTGCCGGCTCCACGCGCCTGAAAGCAGGGACGGCGACAAAAGTCGCGCTGAATATCATCAGCACAGGCGCAATGGCTCGGCTGGGGCGGTGCGCGGAAATTTGATGATCGATCTTCAACCGACGAACAAAAACTGCGCGAGCGAGCGATCGGCCTTGTCTCGCAGTTGGCGGGTGCGATCGCGATAGCGCGCGATCGCGGCTCGAGCGCGCGGACTGGAATCTGGCGTGAGGCATTGATGAGTTGAGAAGTAGTCCTTGCGGATTCTGGGGCGCGCACGCGCACTCGCGTCCTCAGTTGCGGCTACCCGCGCAGAGAAAAGAAAGGTTTGGCGTCGCATCGAACGGTTGGGTTGCTTTCGAAATCAGCGGTTTTCGCCGGCGACTAAATTGCAGTATTCAGCCAACCTGGAATCAATTTCGAAAACTGGCCATATTCCATAAGCGCAGTTCGGCCTTCTGACGCGAACTAGGGTAAACTTAACTCAAGGAAACCATTATGCTTTGGACAATATTTGTCATTCTGCTGGTGCTCTGGCTGCTCGGTTTGGTCAGTTCATACACGATGGGCGGATTCATTCACATCCTGCTCGTAATCGCGGTCGTGATTCTGATCATCAACCTCATCGGCGGCCGGCGGACTCTCGTAGCCCGATGAAGCCCGCGGGCATTATCGGGATCATCTTAATCATCGTCGGCATCATCGGGTTTGCTTACGGTGGGCTGGGCTGGAACACCGAGGAAAAGGATGCGCAACTCGGCCCCATTGAAATCAAGCATCAGGAAAAACACGGGATCGATTTCCCGCCGATCTTGAGCGGACTTTGTCTGGTCGGCGGGATTGTGCTGGTGGTTGTGGGAAGCCGACAGACCTAGCGCTGCGGGGATGGATCGAGCATCCGCCGGCTCGATGCCGTAAGACTTAGGCGGCGCCGCCTAATGTCTGACATCGCCAGCAAGGGCTGCCGATCCACCTAACTATGGCGCGTTCGCTTTTAGGACCGCGAACGTTTTGCTGCCCTGGCGGTCGAGATAGAGCAGGACGCCGCGTTTTGGATCCGCTTTGCCCAAGGCTTCGCGGAATGACCGTACATTTGTGACGGGTTTTCCGTCCACTTCGGTGATGACGTCCTCGCGCTCGATTCCTCGCGCGGCTGCGATGCTGTTATCTGCGACATCGGTCACGATTACGCCCCGCGCATCGCCGAGATGGAGACGCTCCGATATTTCCTTCGTAATATCCTGCACCTGCAACCCCAATTTCCCGACATCTTCCGGGCGGCCTTGCTCCGGCGGCGCGATCTCGTTCGACGCGCGCGCAATCTCCATTTGGCAACTCGCCGGTCGTAACCGAACTTCAATCGTCTGACCTTTCCGCCAAACTGTCAGCTTCACTGCCTGGCCAATCTTTTTCTTTAAAATCTCACGCTGCAATTGCGTGTCGGTCGTCACCGGCGTGCCATCAACCCTGGTGATGACATCGAACGGCCGAAGGTCACTTTGTTCGCCGGGCGCGTCCGCTTCGATCGTGCGCACCACCACCCCTTTGTCGATTCCCTTGAGCAAATCGCGCGTGTTCGGATTGTCGCCGACCGATTCGATCCGAATCCCAAGCCAGGCCGCGCAATTTTCTTCCCGGCGACCAGTTGCTGGCCGATTTCGTTGGCCAGGTTGCTCGGAATAGCGAAGCCAAGGCCGCGGTTCAATCCATTAATCAGCGTGTTCATGCCGATGACCTTGCCGTCGATGTCGCAGAGCGGACCGCCAGAGTTCCCAGGGTTTATCGAGGCATCGGTCTGGATGTAATCGGAAATACTGTAACCGCCGTTGGTGAACAATTTGCTGCGGCCTTTACCGCTGACCACGCCGTAGGTGAAGGTGTAATCCAATTTAAATGGCGCGCCGATGGCGAAGGCAAACCGCCCAACCCGCACTGCATCGCTGTCGCCCATCTGCACCACCGGCAAGTCTTTGGCGTCGATCTTGATCACCGCGATGTCGGTTGTCTTCATCAGTGCCGACGACTTTCGCCGGGAATTCGCGGCCGTCTTTTAATTTAACATCCACATGGTCCGCCCCCTCGACCACGTGGAAATTGGTAAGGATGTATCCATCAGACCGCACAATGAATCCGGAGCCTTCGCTCTGAATCGGTTGGAGATTACGCGGACCGCGCCGCGGTGAATTATCGTCGGGCTGTCCTTGAAAAACAAATCGTCGAAGTTAAACCCTTCGTTGCCGTCGTTCTTTTGAGACCTCGATGATGACGACGCTGGGCGCGACCGATTTCGAAAACTTTGGCGAAAGCATTGTTCAGGGCGTGAACGACATCCTTTCCGGACTCCGCTGCGGCCGGCGGAACGGTGGAGGAGGATTCCTGCGCCAGAAGAGGCGAGGGCGCTCAGCGCGCCACAAAAATAAGAGCGAACAAAAATCGCATGAGTTGGGATTTCGACATGATCGGACCAACGATTGTTCAAATGTAACCGCGCTTCGCAGGCACGCCACTATTGCCAGTCACACCTGTAGCCGCGCCCTGTGAGCGCGCACGCGTCTCCCAGAGACGCGGCTCACCGCAAGCTGACGGACTCGCCCTGCGTAGAGCAAACTCGATGCTGGCTCGGCTGCTCGTTGTCGCACTGACGTTTTTTCCTCTGGCCGCGCGCTGTGCGATCTGCCTGCGGTTGCTACAGCCCCGCAGGTGGAATCGATGCCGACGGAGAAAAGTTTCCTGACCGGGTTCTACACCGCCGTCGCCGAGCAGTTCACCCATTTCGGCACGCTGTAATTCGACGACCGTGAGGTTGCCAATCCCACCGGGCAGCGATTGGACAGTTCGATCACGCAATTCGTCGTCGGCTATGAAATTAACGATCGCCTCGCGTCTGCAATTCAACGCGCCGTTTATTTATCGCGACTTCCGGCGGCCGGAAGGCTTCGCCATTGACGAAGGGAACGTGAGCGGGACTCGGTGACGTCTCGCTTTTGGCCAAAGCCGTGCTCCTGGCGTTTTGCTTCAACCGCGTGGCGTGAATTCAATGTCGAAGGAAAGAATCCGGTTGCACCGAGCACGAACCGGATTGCACGTGCTCAATTGTCGCGCTGGCCGGCGCTAAAATTTCCCACCGGCGATTCCAGCCGGCTGGAGGAAGAATTTCACGAAGTGGAAATTCCGGGCGCGCCGGAGAACGCAATCCACGGGCACGATCTCACCCTTGGCACCGGCTCCTATGATGGGATTTTCAGCGCGCGCGGAGTTCGCTCGCGTTACAAGAATTTTTCGCAGTGAGTCACCGGCGCCAATTCACTCTCCGCGGCGATGGTACCCATGACTATCATTTTGCCGACGACCTGACGTGGAACGCGGGACCGGGATATTGCCAGCTGGTCGCGTAAACGCGAGACTTTGGAGTTGGGTGCCAATGCGCCGTCTCCGGCGAAAGCGAGGATGTCGATCGCTTCTTCAAGGCCGCGCGGCCGAGGACACCGGCGTTACCTCCGTGTTTGCTGTCGGCCCGCGCATCATTGCGTCGCACGATCAGATCAGCGGGGCGACTGGTTTTCGCCGCCGAATTTCGCTGGTGTTGATGAGGCACTGACCGCGCGACAGGCGGTGCCGGATTATCGGTTGCGCGCGGTGTCGCCGTAAGCTGGTGAAGATTTGGAGGGACAACGCTCCTCGTTTATCGCGAGCTGGATGTTCACTTGCCGGTAGCGAGAGGCTCGGTCGAGGCGCGCAAGCGCTTGTTCTCAGCGACGCGCCGAACACATTTCCACCACGCTGCGACCGAGCGCGAGCTACGACTGCGATTCGATCCGGTTACGCAGCTTGTTCCGCAGCTCGCACGCGAAGTGGCGAGCGCCGCAGTCAGGTAATACGAGCATGAGATTGTGCCGAGCTTGATCACGCGCTCACTTCTCTCACTCCGCGAATCGTCGTCACGTTTCTGGCCCTCGCCTGACGACATTCTGATCCGACCTGGATGAGTTCGCGCCGTTCGCGGAAATACGATTCGATTTTCGTTTTCCGGCCCCAGCGGGATTTGAAAAATGGCACGGCGAAGCTCCGTGTGATGCCTGTAGGGGTTTGGCGATCGGCGCGAGCGAAATCGACCAATGGCGCGACCTACGCCGCCATTGCGAACGCGCCGTCGTTCGGCATGGACAAACGGGGCGCGCGGTGATGGTTTGGCTGCACGAGTGGTTGCACGGCGCATGCCAGCGCATTTCGCGCAGCGCGGCCAGCACGTCATGCCCGGAGCGCGTGACGTCTGAACGGCGGCGAACTGCACGGTTATGTTCGCTCACCGACGGCCGGTTGGACCGATTACTACCGCGATCCCAGTGGGCGGAAACGTTTTGAAGGGGAAAACGCCTTGGCATTCGGCCGATGCGGATGGCGTAAGCCGCGTAGCTAAGTTTTCGGCCCGGAATCCGCGACGAATGATCGGAAGCCTCGAATGACGAAACGACGAAACCGCCGAGCGATCTTCTGTAGCAGCGCTTTGGTACGAGCGCCGAATCCCGTTCTGGAAAGCGCGCGGCCTGCTTCGTTTCTGGCTCGGACCCCGAGGTTCTGCACTCGGCGGCCGGGCGCATGTTTGTTAAAAAGGCTCCGCGACGGCTGACAGTCGTCGCCACCACGCCAGCGGCGTGTGCCCCTGGAAATTGAATAACCGTAGTGGGCCGGCGTCAGACGAATCCGGTCAGGGGAGGGAGTTAAAACAGGGTGCGTTGACACGATTGTTACACGACGTTAGGTTTTTTCTACACAAATACGATAAAATGGTGAATCTCACCGAGGGAATTGAGCAGATCCTACCTTTAACCCTGAAATCTTCCCAAGGTCGGGCGTCAAATATTTCGACGATACGGATTGGAAATGGATCGTTACGGGCAGGCACGAATCGCAGAGAGAAGGCTCGAAACTACTATAAGGCGCGCTGAGCGCGCGGTTCGAAGTCGCTCGAGTAGTTTGCCGCTCCTACATCTCCGCCAGTGACGCGTTTTCCGGTTCGGGGCCTTTCGCGCATCTACGGTTTGAACTATTGTTGGTCAGGAAAGGAAACAAAACTATGGCAGCCAAAAAGAAGATACGGCATCTATTATCGTGCGCCGAGTCACGTTCCGCTATGGAAGGTGATGGAGGAGGGCGGTTTTCTAGAGAAGCACGGTTTAGAGATGGACTTCGGCTCTTTAGAAGGGCAGCGCAAGCGTGCCGCCGAGGGACTCAAGTCCGGTGAGCTCGACGTCGTTTCGGGAAATCACCACAACCTTTATGCCCGAAAGGCTCTCAACGGCGATCCTGCGGTCCATATCGCGCAGAGCAACAACTCCTGGCGCGAAAACTATCTCGTCATGGGAAACGGCATCAATGGCCTCCAAGATCTCAAGCGGAAACGCGTGGCGATGGACGATTATGACGGCCACACGGGTCTGAATGTTTGGCTTTATTTGCGACACGCATGGCTTAGAAGAGGGACGGGATGTTGAGCTTGTGACCGGTGCCAAGCGCGGTGTGGAACGGCGCGAAGGAGGTCATGGATGGCAAATATGAGGCGACGTTCATCCGAGCCGTGGATCAGTTGCGGGCAAGGAAGCTCGGCGCGCGCATCATGGAGTTGCCGACCATGGCGATGATCGAAGGCGTCACCCTGACAACAACGACGACCTACGTACAAAATCACGAAGACGAAGCACGATCTTTGATCAGGGCCATGGTCGATGCGACTCACTTCTTCAAGACCAAGAAAGCCGACACGCTGGCCATCATAAAAAAGCACTGCACGGAGCTGCTCAAGATACAGAATGACGAAGAGTGGAACTGTTTTTACGATACCCAAGCTGCCTCCCTCGAGGCTAAGCCCTATCCGACGCTCAGATGCGATCCAGAATGTTTTCGCCTTGGCGCTCAAGAGAGATCCTGAGATCAAGAACTTCAATCCGCTTTCGCTCTGGGACCTTCACTATCTGCGCGAGATTGACGACAGCGGTTATATCAGCCGGCTTTATGGGTGAGTATATTCTCAAAAAAGAAAGGGCCGCGTATGAGGGAAAGGGTCGAAACTGGTGCCCTTCGATAATTAGTTTCGCCGTATTCATTCGCACTGATTCAAGGATACGGCTTCAATTTGGGGATCGACTGATCCGCATCCAGTGACCATATCCGACGCGATTTGAAATACTCGATTAGCCGACAGTCTTGTCTGCTGTTGATCGCGCGCAACATCACCTTAGTGGTCGATGTCCGCTCCTGTTATCAACCCACTCGTTCTGAAACGAATGCCCGGGTCCATAGTTCACAACAACTAGATGCTTTCCGTCTTCCTGTTTCAGTCGCTTGAGTACGCGCGCGCTGCTCCTGCCAACTCGATGAGGTATCCTTCTTGATAGTTCCATATAAAGATACCACGAAGCGCGGCGATAGCCACGAACGAGTCAGCCATAGCATGAGTTGCCCGATCTTTCGATTGCCGCCATCGCGCCAACCGCAACGCGTTCAGCACGAAATAATAGTTGAGGCCAGTGATCGGCGCTAGGTAATGCGCAGCCATTTAAATGTTTCCGTTAGCAAGCCCAAAACTAAACGAAATAGATCAACAGAGCGCATGGCGCGCCCAGCGATTCCGTAACGTCCAGGCAATCAATACAGGAAAGAGCAATGATGCACGGGGATGCAGAAAATATTAACGGCTCGGAGTCCCAACGATAACAGCGGATATACATCTTCTGTTAGGAAGCCTGCAATTGAGCGCTGATTTGTACAAAGGCAGCGCATAGGTCGCGTGAAAATCGCGGATGACTTTACTGGCGATATTCTGGTTCCGGAGGAAGGCTTTGCCAGAGAAAGACGGGAGCCATGGCGTATGTTTCTTCATGAATCTGATACGGGCATGCGAGCGGATTGCCTGGTTCCGCGTAGATTGTAGAATCCCATTCCGTGATTGTCACAGCGAGAACAAGAAGGATAGGCAGTGCAATTCTTTCGATAGAGATCCACAGCGCTACGCCCGCGCTGATTGATTATGTGAATAAACATAAAAATTCCCGCCGGCAGGCTGACGAGGAGTCCTTCAAAGGACGGCTATTGGCTGGATCGCCAGTCCGATTCCCGTGAGCAAAGAATCGCGTACACGAGGCTGACGCATGAGACGCCGTATCCCGCCGAGCACTAAGGCTCCCCTGTCGCTGCAACCGCACCGCCCCAGTAACTTTGCGCCCAATATCCCGGCCATTCCAAGTGCGGGATTGATCACCGCGAGAACGCCACCGAAAACCGCCCATCGAGGGTGAGACCCCACGCATACAACATCCAAGATATGGCAGCGCACATCAGCCCGAAGCTCAGCCATACCCCGAAAATTGGATGTCCCGATGCAACTGACCGGCGGCCAAGGCGGAGTCCCTGAGCCGGTGGATACTTGGACATGTAGGTCGGCTGTTGGATAATGTGGAAACTCAAAATGGACCCACATCGGATGCGTGGATTTGTCAGGCGCCCATGCGCAAACGTATCGGCCGCAAGGTAGCTAAACTCATCAGGAACTTGGGTTCAAGGGATGCCAACTAACAGCTTCCGACGGTGAGCTGCCAAAGAAAAGCGACGAGTCCTATCAAGATAACGCATAGCCACCGCCGCTCTGCGATACACACGAGCTTGTTCAATACGACCCGGAAAAAGCCTAACTGTGTACTAGACGGGACTGAAGAAAGTGTGATCGAGCGGGCCATGAAAGAGGCCATTTTGCTAAACTGCCGCCAACTATGACGGCTTACGGCAGAGAACTTGATATTGCGCGCCCAAGGAAGTCGTGAGCAAAGGGGTTCAGATGGAGCGACACCAACGGAGAATTTTGAAAGATAAACAAAATCTGTTCGAGAATGTCAAACCCGCCAACTCGAAGCAAATCCCGCGCTTCAGGGGGAGGGGCGGCGATGGCATCTCGATCGAAAGGAATTCGGTTTCACTACATAGCCTGTGCCTGGATTCCAAGGATTGTTTTCCCAAAACGCGAACAAGCCACCTGGGCGCAAAGCGATTGTAAGATGTACTCGATTGCATACGCGGTCCACTGGCGGAATATGGTGAAAGACGCCATTGCAAAACACCAAATCGAATTGAGCACAGGGTTGATATTCATCAAACAATAGAAACTGGGCGCGGTCCGTTTTCATGGGCTTTCCTCGCCACCTCTAAAGATTTTGAGGACTGGTCCATTCCAAGAAAATTTCAACCCGAGTATGTCGCAACAATGGCGAGCTTGAACCTGTGCCGCAACCGAAATCCATAAGTGGCTGCGGGACCGGCACTGAAAATGGTTTAGGCAATCTCGAAGCTATCCAACGCGACGCTGGGTAAAATAGTCCTTCCTTTCACCAGATACAGAAATACCGCGGGCCAAAGCGACATCGTAATCCTCCGCATAGGCATCAAATGTGTTGTCACTGCTTTCGTCTTTCATCGCCGACACATACCCAAAATGCTTACGAAGAAACTTGAGAGAATCGTCTGAAACCCGAGCGCTGTAAGAGTTGGGCGCCTGGAACAACCAAACGCATGGTTTGTGCATAATCCAAGTGGCCAGCTTTTCAGTCGCCAACGGTTGATCGCCATTAGTAGAAGTACCAAGCCGACAAGAAGTGGTGATCGAAGAAGTGACTAATCCCCGTTCCTGAAATTCGCCACCTGAAGAAACGATTCATTCGCGGATCTCTGGCAAGAGCCCTTCGTTGATAGCAAAGGTCTTGGTTAGAATCGCAAACAGGATGGATTGGTATCCGCAAAGGATGGCCAAGCTGGCAAAAAACAACAATGTATGAGCATCGAAAGTTACTGCTCCCAATGTTAGACCTGGCACAGCAATCAGCGTATCCTCCGATACCTAGAAGGGATCAATACGATACTCCGGCACCAGAAACAGCCAACACGCGGACTGCACATAAGAAAAGAAAAATCGTATGGTTCCTTAGCCGTCGCGGAAAGTCCGAAGATGAGGAGCGCGATCCTTTCGCCCATCGGGATCAAGCGTAATTGGGACCTCAGCAATTTTTGCTCCGTGGAAGACTGGGCGTCTTTGATGATCATTTCTGTGGCGAGTGCCACTTTGCCCGTGCCAACGTTGATCGAGTAAGCAAGCAACATGCTTTTCTGGAAATCCCGCAGCCCGCGAAGTAACACGTCGTGCAAAGGTGATCTGAACCACCACCGGGCGAGAAAGGAGAACATGGGATTTCCCATACTCGATGAAGAAATGGCATGGCACGCCCGGCTTTCCGGCCCCCACCAGAGGGAAGGCGACACCCTTGCACAATGTCGAAGATCCTTCACGCAGTTTCTCGAGCGAACTTTGGAGTCTCCAGGAAATCATAGCTGTCATCAGCATCGCCCATGATGATATATTTCCCTCGGGCCGCCAGAATTCCACCCATGAGGTGGCACTGCCGTATCCTCTATCTCGCACGTTGATCAGGCGGGCGCCGAGCTTCGTCGCAAATAGCCCTGACTTCCATCGGCGCTTCCGTTGTCGGCAACGATGATTTCTCCTGCTATTTTTTTGTTCACATTTAGTGCTTGTCTGGCTTTGCCGATGCATCGCCGCAAGGCTATCTGCCTCGTCGAGACAGGGCATGATAATTGAGACTTCTGGGAAGTCTTTGTCAGTTGTGGGGAATTGATCTGCTATTGCTTCCAATCAGGATCGCGGGCCTACAAGCGATGTGTGTTCAGCCTATTATGCAAATTATAGGGCACCGCGCTTCGCTGGTACAATTTTTTTTTACGGTGCGCTCGTTCTGTAGATGATTTCAGCGATGACTCAGGCACGGTAGAAGAACCATTCAGGTGCGATACGGTCGAAAACCAGTGCGTGAAATGGAAAAAGCACCTGCCACGATTGCGTAGAGAGGGAATGACATTGAGTTATTTTGGCCAAATCAGAATCGAGTCGTCGCCGACGAAATAGAGATCCAGAAATCAAAATCGACAATCACGTGTTGCCGAATAGCGTGCCAGAGCTAAGAGGGAGACAGATCGCATGCGATTTGGGACTTTCGGTTACAATCAGGCGCGACCCTGGGTGCCGGAACGCCAGGCCTTTGAGGAACTGCGCGGAGCAGATTCAGCTCACCGAGCGATTGGCCTTTGACGAGGCATGGTTTGCCGAGCATCATCACTCGGACTACGGTATGCTGGCGTCGCCCGGCTTGATCGTTGCCAACCTTGCTCCTCGCACTTCAGCGGCTCAGGTTCGGTAACCTGGTTAACGTTTTGCCGCTCTTACGATCCGATGCAGGCCTTCGCGGAGGAGTGCGGGATGTTGGACATCCCACCGGCGGCCCGGTTGAACGTGGGAGCTGGGGCGGGGCGTGCGTGCCCCGCGATGATCTCAAACATGGGGCTGGAGCCGCGATACTGCTCAGCAGGCTCGGTTCGAAGCAGGGCATCAGAGATTCTTCTGCGCGCCTGACAGGGAAACGTTCGGTATTACACTGGCAAAGGCTTGGAACTATGTTGACATCACCTGCCGCCTGCAGCCACTGCAGCGGCCACACCCGCCGATTTACTGCGGCGCCACGTCAGCCCGACAGTCCAGCGGATGGTGGCGCGACGACGGTGAAGAATCTGGCGCTGTCGCGCCAACCGCTGGTGCAAACTGCGCGCGCCGGGCCATCAATGCGTATCGGACGGAACGGGCTACGCTTGGCAAACCGGATGGAGCGGCGACGCGATTATGGTGCGTGACATTTATGTCGCCGATACCGACGAGAAGGCCTGGGCGAAGCCCCCGCAGAATTACCCGCTTCGGCGGTTGGCCACCGATAACCTCTGGCGCGGCGACTCAATCCCAGCGGACGATCTTCCCTAAGCTCCACCGAACGCTTTCCCTATTTTCCCGGAGGTTTGACCGTGAAGCGGCTTGACGACTGGGGACCTCACTCATCGGCAGCCCCGAAACGGTCATCAAAAAAGCGCGGGCCATGATCGAAACGGCGCGGCCGGACGGCCTGAGTCGGCATGTTCAGCTTCGGCGGTCTGGGTTTCGCCAACAGGTGACGCGATCCATCGAGTTGTTCGGGACCAGGTGATGCCCTCTGGGGCTTGACATCTTTATTCTTCCTTCGCCCGTGGTGCTTGCAGGCGGACGGCGAGCGATGAGTCGCTTTGTTCGTAGGCATAGGCGAACTTGATCAGGTTGCCATCGTCGTAAGGTCGTCCAATTAAGCAAACGCCTGCCGGAAGGTTGTCGCGGAGTGAGTCCCGCGGGAGCGACGATGGTCGGAACGCAGACTAAAAGAAGGTGTTCAGATGAGGCGACGCCTTTTTGATCGACGGAACGGCGGTTGACGTCCTTGATCAGCGTGGGCTGGTGCTCAACTGCTTTGTGAACAATGGCGTCGAGTTTGTGATCGGCCATGACTTTCAAGAAATTGGTCATTAACTCGTCTTGAGCGCGCAGGCTTTCGTAGTGCTTCGCGGCGTCTGGATTTCTCTTAAAACGTTCCTGGGAGTGTTTGACGACTTTGGCGAAGTCGGTTGACGCAGCGACCTCCTGGGCCGTCTTGAACGGCGCTTGGGCGCTGCGGCCGGTAGTAGTTCTTGAAGTGATTGATCTCTGTCACCGGGCCCGCCGGAGCTGCTTGGCGAGCAACTCTTTGATTTTCGGAATCGACGATCGGATCGATGTGATCTCGGCGCCGGCGGCTTTGAGCTCTCCGGATAGCTTTGTCGAAAAACCTCAGAGATTTTCTTAAAGTCTTCAGACTCGGGTTCGGCGTGGCAGACCGATGGACTCACGCAGGATTCCGAGGCGGGCGCCTTGAGCCCGTCTTTGTTCAAAAACTTTGTAAACGTGTCGGGAATATGACCGACGCCGCGGGCCGTAATCGGATCTTCGGGATCATAGCCGACCATGACGTCTAAGAGCGTCGCTAAATCTTTCACCGTACGCGCCATCGGACCGAGGGAGCCGAAAATTTCCGGCCAACAGCCGTAAACCCCGCCGCGGCTGACGAGGCCGGCGGAGGGCCGCATGCCTGTGATCCCGTTCCAGGTGGATGGCCTGCGGGATCGACGCCAAGCCTTCCTGTCCCACGGCCACCGTCGAGAAATTTGCTGAGACCGAAGCGGCCGAAGCTGCCGGAAGAACCACCCACGGTGCGCGCGAGATCGTAGGGGTTACGCGTCGATCCGAAAGAGCGAGCCGTGGTATCGCCGCCGCCCAGCTTCACCAAGGGTGGCTTTCGCCTAAGATAACCGCACCTGCTTTCCTTAGATTCTCCGGCGACGAAGGAGTCTCGCGATCGGGATAGTAATCCTTGAACAGCACCGAGCCGAGTGGTCGGCATGCCTTTGACGTCGGCCTGGTCTTTACGATCACGGGAATGCCGTGGAGCGGGCCGACAGGGCCGGAGGCTTTGTATGCCGCATCGAAGCGGTCAGCTTCTTTGAGCGCGCTGCAGTCGATCGTGATAATCGCGTTGATGGCCGGACCTTTCTTGTCGAAGGCTTCGATCGCGATCGAGATACATCTGCACCAGCTGACGGCAGGTGAGCTGGCCGGATTTGTAGGCAGCGCGGATATCGTCGATGGTGGCTTCGACAGGATTGAAGGATGCGTTGATTGGGCCATGGGAAATCTCCCGTTCGTTGGAAAAGTCGTCCCCATCCGTGATATTCAAATGCAGAGAAAATGTCCAGGGTGGATACCGCGAAAACGGTGATGGGGAAAGACTTAATCGGTCTGTCCTGTGTTACGTATGGAACCCTTTAGTTTACGGCTTCGTCCAGAATATTTCCATATACTGCTTGTTGATCTCCTCGAATCTAGACATCATCTTTGGATTGACCGGATGGATGCTATAGCCGGCGGTCTTTTTCCTCAGTTCAGATTCCACGTTGGGATTGGCCGGATAGCTGCCGATAACGTTTGCCGTCAAGTTCTGCCCTTCTTTCGAAAGTAAGAAATCAACGAACAGCTTAGCGGCGTTGGGATGCGCGAGCATGGGCATAGATGCCGAGCAAGTGAGTAGAAGCCGGAATCGGGTTTCTACCCGCCACCCATTCGATCGGCGCGCCGGCTTTTTGAATTCTGATGCGAGTGTCGAGGTAAGTATTGGCCAGGATCGGGAACTCGCGCGGCGGCGAGCAATTGAGTGAGTAAATTCTTGTTTTCCCGCATGTAAAGATCCTTGGCGGCGAGCTTCTTCATGAACGCCAGGCCGTCTTGCTCGCCCATGATTTCCAGCATTACCGCCATCCACGAGCTATCGCGATAATCCATCGCAATCTGCTTGGGTCGCCATCGGGGGTGCAGCAAATCTTCGTATCTCCTCGGCGCAATCGCCGGAGAGACTAACTTCGTATTGTACGCAATGCCCTGGACGCCAAGGTGCAAAATATTCCAGTAACCTTCGGGATCTTTTAAAGAGTCCGGATACCTCGCGCGCTCCGGTGAGTCGTATCTCATCACCAGCTTGCCTCTGCGTCAGCTCGTTCCAGATTGTGAACGTTGCGCTGATGACATCTGCCTGCGTGCTGCTGTGTGCGCGCTTCGAGCTGAATTTTCGGGAGCAGTTTCTGTGTGTTCGCCCGGTACAGCGACGTATCGATAAAAGGGTATTTTTTCTTGAACTCCGCGAGCAATGCGGTGGCGTTTTCTGTGAGCATGCTGACGTACGCCACCAGCTTCCCCTTCCTTTCTCGCCGCTTCCAAGATATTAGGCTCCGCCGCGTAAGTGGCGCTTGTAGTGAGCAGTGCAACGAGTGCAAATCCCGTTACCGAGGATTTTAGCCCTCGACGATTCATTTGAGCATTCTCTTCATCCGCTCGCATCAGTCGCCCAGCAATCCGGGCGGGGCGATGACGATGAGTTGAAACAATCAGCAAGGCCTCTACAAAACTGGAATCTCGACTCACCCACGTGTCAAGTGTCGATACTTGATCCGATGCGGTCGTTCCGCGGCAGCGCCAAGCCGCAGCTTACGATCGGCTTCGTATTCCGAATAGTTGCCGTCAAACCAGACAACCTTGCTGTCGCCTTCGAAGGCGAGGATATGCGTTGCGATCCGGTCGAGAAACCAGCGATCGTGGAGATCACTACCGCGCACCCGGCAAAATTCTCCAGCGCTTCTTCCAGGGCTCGCAAGGTGTTCACATCCAAGATCGTTGGTCGGTTCGTCGAGCAGCAAAACGTTGGCGCCTTCCTTCAACATCTTTGCCAGATGGACTCGATTGCGCTCGCCGCCTGACAACATGCCGACCTTCTTCTGCTGATCCGTGCCGGAAAAGTTGAAACGCGCTGACGTAAGCGCGCGAGTTCACTTCGCGAGCGCCGAGCTTCAACAAGTCGGCGCCGCCGCTGAAATCTCTTCCCAGATCGATTTGTTTGGATCGAGGGTACGGCTCTGATCGACGTAACGCCAGTGCAACCGTCTCGCCGATGCTGGATCGTGCCGCTGTCCGGCTGTTCCTGACCTGTGATCATGCGAAACAGCGTTGTCTTGCCGGCGCCGTTCGGACCGATCACGCCGACGATGCCGCCGGGCGGCAGCGCTGAACGTCATGTCGTCGACCAGCAGGTTATCGCCGTAGGCTTTGCTGACTCCTTCCGCTTCGATCACCACGTTGCCCAGGCGCGGCCCCGGCGGAATGGGAATCTCTAAATCCTCGCGCCGCTTTCTGCGACTCCTGGTCGAGCAATGACTTCATAAGCAGTGATGCGCGCCTTGCCTTTGCTCGGCGCGCCTTCGGCGACATGCGAATCCATTCGAGCTCGCGCTGCAGCGTCTTCTGCCGCTCGCTTTCAGACTTTTCTTCGCTGCCGCAGACGCTCCTGCTTTTGCTCCAGCCAGATCGTGTAATTTCCTTTGCACGGAATGCCCTGCGCCGCGATCCAGTTCCAGAATCCAGCCGGCGACGTTGTCGAGAAAATATCCGATCGTGGGTCACCGCGATGATCGTTCCCGGCATAATCTCTGCAAGTGATGTTCGAGCCACGCGACCGACTCGGCATCGAGATGATTGGTCGGCTCGTCGAGCAGAAGAATATCGGGCTTTTGCAAGAGCAGCCGGCACAGCGCCACCCGCCGGCGTTCGCCGCCGGAAAGAACTTTCACCGGCGTGTCCGGCGGCGGACAGCGCAGCGCATCCATGGCCATCTCCAGCCGCGCGTCGAGATCCCAGGCGTCTAGATGATCGAGCTTCTCCTGCACCTCGCCCTGCCGCTCGAGCAGCTTGTTCATCTCGTCGTCCGACATCTCTTCGGCGAACTTGGCGTTGATCTCTTCGAACTCTTTGAGCAGGTCGACGGTTTCTTTGACCGCTTCTTCGACGACTTCGCGCACCGTGCGCGAATCGTCGATCAACGGTTCCTGTTCCAAGATAGCCGACCGTGTAGCCCGGCGAGATGCACAGTCTCGCCGTTGAACTCTTTGTCAACGCCCGCCAGGATGCGCAGCAGCGACGACTTGCCTGAGCCGTTGAGACCGATGACGCCGATCTTCGCGCCATAGAAATAGGAAAGATAAATGTCTTTGAGGACCGGCCTTCTTGTCGTAGAACTTACTGACGCCGACCATCGAATAGATGACTTTTGTTTGGTTCAGTGCTCATAAGTCGAAATCGTATGCCTCGCGATGGAATTTCGTGTAACGCTAGCCTGTCACGTCAGATTGTGCAAGAAAGCGATCACTTCCCGGCTATGAAACGAGCGCCAGCCCGGGTTCAGCGTGTGTCAGTGCAATCGTTTCAAAGTTTACAATCACGAGCCGCCGCCGTAAACTGCCGCTCATCCGCAGTAACGCGAAAGCAAGCGGTGTACGGATCGGTCTTGAATGACGATCGCCGAGGCAGGATGAACGGCGTCGAGGGGGCGAACATCGGCTTCCGAAGCAGGTGAATCGCAGCATCGACTCCTATCGGTTGCCCGACGGCGTGACTCGGGGCGTAAGCCGCGCTTGGTTAAAATCACGTCACTGGTGGCTTTCTCGGCCTACCAGGCGCTCAGTTACTTGAGCTGGTCGGCTACCTTATCGATGCCAGCCTGAGAGCAGACCTCGTCGCGCGTGCCGCCAGGGACATTGCTGCCTGAACTCCTGTTGAACCGGAAACGCCGACCGCGCCGATGACCTCGTTTCCGACCTTGATCGGTAAGCCTCCCCGGCTGCGCTGGTGCCGCTGAGATAGACCTGGGAGACGGCGCCTGATTCTTGGTCAACCGTTCGGCCACTTCCTGATGGTGCGCGAAAAGTAAGCGCGGTGTAGGCCTTGCGCTGGCTGTTCTCGAAGGTAGGCGGCGCAGCACCGTCGTCACGCAGAACAATGCGCATATTGCCGCCGCGATCGAGCACGATCACGGTCACGCGCGAGCCGTCCTTCGGCAGCGTTCGAGCGCGGCTTCGGCGATAGTTTTTGCCATGGCAAAGGAAATAGTTGTGCTCGGTGAGTACCCTGCGCGCGCGGCGAAGGAGGCGACAAACACTATCATCGCGCCGACTAAAGCTGTGAGCTTGAACGCCGTGATGATTTGCCTCCTTAGGTGGTTTCTTTACGCCTTTCCCGCCTCCTTCAATCCCCGCAGCACATTCTCCGGGCTCAACGGCAGTTTTCAGTGATGCGTACGCCGGTGGCGTTGAAGATCGCGTTGGCGATAGCGGCCATCGGCGGGACGCAGGCGATTTCGCCGGCGCCTTTGGAGCCGTAGGGCCGGCGCCAGGGTAGCCGGATACGAGTGTCGTTTCGATGCGCGGCATCATGTTGATGGTCGGCATTAGGTAGTCGACGAAGGACGGGTTCATCGTTTTGCCGTTTTGATCGAAGACGACTTGCTCGCACAGCGCCTGGCCGATGCTCATGGCCGTGGCGCTTCGATCTGGCCTTCGACGGCGGCTATGAATCGGTTGGCCGAGCAATACGTAACTGAACGAAGCGCGT
>ERZ1370068.4959-contig-4004_pt1 | contig 56686 bp, 55 predicted proteins | sample MGYA00561227_ERZ1370068 | MGnify/ENA primary metagenome ERZ1370068 (study PRJEB38410, sample SAMEA6850437) | metagenome | study: Metagenomic assessment of the ecological functions of the soil: analysis of the soil microbiota associated with the... | reverse complement strand
TGTACTTCGTTCAGTTACACGTATTGCTCATCCGCGAAGCAGTTCCGCATTAACGGATAATCTTGGCAACCAGCTCTTCCTGACCGACTAAGGATAACCTGGGTAACTTGGTTGTGGCTGTTTCGAAGTTCAATAGATAATGAATTAGCCTCAAGGTGTCCCGGTTGAATTCTGAGCCTCATCCACTAAGAGGACAGGTACTTTACCAGTCTGATATGATTCTGTCAAGAAATTCTCGAAATTTTCAGTGACTTATCATAGACTTGATGCGTTGTACTTCGAACTCGAGAATCATTCTTAAGAGTAATTTGGCTGTCTTGACATTAGGTGATATTAGATACGCTACTTGGTGTTTGCTATCCTGACTGAGTAATTCGTGGAAGTCTTCTTAGTAATATAGTTTTACCGAAAGATCAATTGGCCCATAAATATAGATGGGACCAATTCTTTCTTGTACCATGTACTCACATTTGATAATGCTATCACTTAACTTGTTCAGACAGATACAGAAATCGTGGGTCTGGACCCATTCTATAAGGATGCTCCTTTAGTGAAAAAAACTCTCGCGTCCATGGGATGTCTTACTGTAGATATCATGACCATATCCGAATCAAAAGTCAAGTAGGTAACCGAAAGGTCGGCAAATACGACACCATGGCCGCTCGGCTAGCCTATCGATCGGTGGACTACCCGATAGCTCAATCGATTGATCAATCGATCGATAGGTCGATTGGTCTATCGGACGGTAAGTATAGGTGGGGCGCTGGGTTCCGAGCAGCGCCAGAGCTGTCACAGCTGGGTCGTGTTTAAGCCAGGAATGGAGCTGCTCGGCTGTAATGTTGGGTCGAGTGAGATAAGCTTCCTATATTCCTATTCAGGTAGGGTCTGGAACCCAACGCTGTAGGAGAGTGGGGGAATGCTTGATCAAGTGTTTAGAAACTGAAACGCCGCAGGCTCCAAGCTCAAGGATGGTGCAGCGGCGGAGGGTTTCAGGGGTTGTCGGTCCAGCACGTAAGGTGGCTGGATCGGGCCAAAAGCCAAAAACCGTCCAGGTCTTTTTCTCGACGGCAAAAGGGCTCAAGGGGCGAGTTGGTCGGGCGCGACAACTACTGTCTGTCGGTCAAGCTGAAACGCTCCCTGAGCCCTATCCTGGTCTTCAAACGCACGCCATTGCTTATTTGGCCCGAGCCTGAGCATGGGGCGGGTGTCTCGGCGTCGCGATCGCTTTAGATTCCATCGGTTTGCTTGACGATCCTGGTCACTTCAGCCAGAAAGCCCATAGTCGTAGCACTCCAGGATCAGGGTGTTGCGGATCTTCCGCACGCCTGCAGCAAACTTGGCATCCGGCGGACGATGCGTTGGGGTTTTGACGCCGCATCGCGATATTCCAGGATGCGCAGCTCAAAGGGTCGATTGGTCAGTCGTTCGACCAGGGTGCGATGGTACGGCAGACGTGTTCGAGCTGGGCAGCACCTGCGATCGTTTGGGCGAATCTGGACGTTCGGCCATAGCCACACGACTCTGCCAGCGGGGTAGCTGCGCCAAACACCCGGACCTGGCACCTGGTGCCGATCAGGACGCATGGTCGAAGTGATCCGCATGGTTGGCTAGAACATCTAATAGCACGCGACACCTCACCGGAAGCACATGGCGCTGAGCTCGGGGAAGACCAGTTCGCCCGGCGTCGCGATCGTGGAGTCTCATCTCGACGTGCTTGAGCGTGCGGTCGGGGGTTGTTCCCAGTGTACGACGCAATCTGATCGAGGAGCAGGGGACAGGTGTGGGGGCTGAGCAACTGTCTTCGAGCGGCAGGCTACACTCGGACCGATCCGGGCGGTGGTAGTGATGAAGAAATCCAGAACTATCGGCCTGCTGCTGCTGGGCCATCCTGGCTGATTCTGACGGAGGCTGCTGCCGTTCTTGCGCATCAGCATTCCCTATAGCAGCACGGAAGAGATTACTTGCCGCTGCTCGCTGGCGGCCGGCATCCTGATCGTGCTCAGCGCTAGGGTAGGCGTGATCCTGGGCCAGATTTCTGGCGGGTGCGTATTCTGCCGGATGAGGCGACGTATGGAGACCATCTATCGGCTGCTCGGTGAAGGGGGTCGATGTCTGGGTTGCCTTCGATGCCGACGACCTAGGCGATGGGACCTACCGAATTGTCGCAGACAGTCGAGCAGTCCGATCACTGAGGAATGCTGGGCGTTCAGTCGGGGATGTCGTGCGCTGTTGAACGCGGCACCTGCTGCTGCGGACCCGCAGAGGCGCAGGACTGTTTCATCGCCTGCGAAGGGTCGACTAAGTCACGCATTCGAGCGACCAGCCACTCGTTGCTGCACCCTGGTAGCCGCCTGGTGGGGTTGGGGCTGTGGACACCCACTCAAAGGTCCTCAAGGCGAGTGGATTACCCACACTGGGCCCGTAGTACGCAAGCTTGCGCTCTTCTGCTCTCGACGTTGGTCAAGGCCCGACCACGGCAACGAAATTGTAGGATCTGTAGCGGGCCGTGATGGCTGGTGCGCTACGGTGTGGTTGGAACAGTCCTGACCCCGGGGCAGCTCCTGAAGCCCTGGGTTGGCTGGCTTCGGCCTGGCGCATCGCCAGCACCGCTCGATTGGTCGGACGGGATGACGTGGAGCGGTAGTCACACCTTTCGCGACCTGCAGCTCGAACTTCACGCTCGATCACCAGTCAACCATCATCAAGGTCATCGGTATCGACCGTGACCAGAGATGGTTGCTCCAGGAAACAGTCACCGGCGCAGGATACGCCGGAGATGGGCCGGAGCGGGCCCGGCACCGAGCCCGCACGGCGCAAGCGGAATCGACCATGGGGAGATGGAGCCGGGCCGGAGTCGCTAGCCGGGAAGCACGGCGATCAACGGTGGCAGGCACCAGGTCCTTCAAACAGACGGGGGCGCCGGATCCGGGATCGCTTCCCCACCCGACGGCGCGACCACGGCGTCCGCGCCGGGGACCAGCGCGAGCAGCCACTGCAGGGCATTCGCCAACGCCGTGTCGGTCGACGGCCGGTCGCCCACCACCACGCCGGTCGGTGCCGAAGCGCGCCGCGGATAGCCAGAGACCGACCGTCGGCGCGCTCCGAGCTTGCCCGCGACTCCTCCGGCGATGACTGCCGGCGGCGGTGGCGACCGCCGCCACCGAGAGCCGCGCCTGCGCTGGGACCAGCCCGCCGGGCACGGGATAGGTCGCATCGAGGTTGGTGGCGCCGCAACCGGGCGCCGGCGCACCGCCGCCGAGGCCCGGTCGGAGAGCCGTCGTAGTCGAACTCGCGGTGGAACCCGACGACGAGCGCCGCCTCGGCGGGGCCGTCGTCGACCGCGACTCAGTCCCTCGGCGGCCAGCGCCTCGCGCACGCCGGGGCCGCGCGCAGGCGAGCGCGCGCGCGCCGGGGGCCAGATGATCGCGCGAAAGCAGCCACGCGGCGGCGGTGGCGCTGGTGACGACGTCTTCGGCCTCGGTGCGTTGGCACGCCCATCCGGTCGAGCTTTTGGCCACCACGTCGACCGACGACGGGTGAGTTGGAGTTGCTGGACACGAACGCCGACCCGCAGCCCCGGCGCGGCGCCGGGCGATGCCCCTCGGCCGCGGGCGCGCATCGGTTCGTCGCCCCGCCAGATCGACGCCGTCGAGGTCGCACGCCACGACCGGCGCGCCAAGCACGCCCACGCCTCCACCATGCGCGTGTCCGCTCCTCGCCGGGACACTCTGGCTCGCTTCCGCCGCCGCCGTCGGCGACGCGCGAGGGCAGCGCGGTAGTCGGCTCGTGGTCGGGTCCGCATGGCCACCGCCAGCTTGAGACGTGTCGGCGCGCCTGAGCCGGTCGCCGCGGCGCAGGCAGCACCCGGCCGAGCCCGGAAGTCCGCGTAGTCGTTCACCGGCTCGATCTCGGCGGCCCGCTTCCGAACTCCGTCGCAGGCCTCGCTGAAGCGCCCGGTTGCTGGCCAAGTACGCCCGCGCGAAGCGCCTCTCCCGCACCGAGCCCTTGTCCGGGCTCGAGGTCGCGTGCGCGCTCCAGGGCCACCACCGCGGCGTGCGGGTTCTGCGGCGCGAAAGCAGGCGGTTCCCCTCTTGGAGCGCGCCGTATGCCGTTGCATCGGGACTCCTGTCGGGTCTGACTCCGCTTCGTCCCGCCCTCCGGGCACGGCTCCGGCGGCCTGGCCATGCGCGGTCCGGGCTGCGTCCCCCGACTGAATCGCGACCGTGCCCGGATTTCCTTCCCTTTCACCGGAATCCGCTACCGCGTACGCCGACATCACCGGCCGTCGGCGCCCCACCCTACGACGTGATCGACCCCGACAGAGCGCGGGCGCGTGCTCGCGGCCCGCGACCCTCACAATGCTGGTGCGGCTCGATCCTCCCCGACAGCTACGACGGCGCCGCCGCCACGCTCGCGCAGCTGGCGCGCCGCGGGCGCGCTCGTCACCGACGACCAGCGCGACGTTCTCGGTGTACCGGATGGGACTTCACCGGCGACGACGGGCTGCCGCGGCGCGCCACCGGCGTCATCGGCGCGCTTCGGGAACTCGACAGCGAGGCGTGGACGGCGTGATGCCCCACGAGCGCACCCTGCCCGAGAGCCAAGAGCGACCGCCTCGAACTGCTGCGCCACGCGCGCCAACCTCGACCCGATCTGGGGCCTCTCGCTCGCGACCGGGCTTGTCGCTCCCTCCTCGACCACGCGATCGACGTGCCTTCGGCGGCGCACCCATGCTCGCCACCGCCACCGACGAAAGAGGGCTTCCACCACTCCCTCTGGCGGGTCAGCGAACCCGGAGCGCGTGCCGCGCATCGCGGAACTGGCTCGTCGCGACGTGAGCGGCATCGTGCTGGCCGACGGCCACCACCGCTTCGAGACGGCCAGGCAACTACCGGACCGAGCGCCGGACCGCGGGTGAGCGCCGGCGATCCCGGCGCGCGGCGCGATCATGGCCCTGATCGTCGAACTCGCCCCCGGGCGAGCTCTGCGTGCGCGCCATCCACCGCCTGCTCACCGGCGTCGGCCGACGCATCGACCTGCGCGGCTGCCCTCGCAGGAGTCCGTTCACGGTTCCACGCCGCGGGTCCCAACGTGCCACGAGGGCGTCGCCGCGCTGGAGGTCGCCATGCGCGAGGGCGGCGGCCTCGGAAGCTCGTCGATCCGCAGCGGGCTCGCGCGCCTGCTGCTCCCCACCGCCGAGCTCGCGGCCCGTCATGGACGTGCCTCCGCGCCGAGGCTGCGCGACGTCGACTCACGGCACTGCTGTCGACGACGGCGTGCTGCCAGCCGTCCCCGGGGTCGAGCCTCGCCCTACCGCCACGGCGCCCAGGCGCTGTCGCCGCCCACGTCGACGAAGGGCGACGCCGACGTCGAACGATGCTCCACTGCGGCCGGTCGGCCGTCGACACGATCCGGCGCGCCGCACGCCGCCGGATCTCCGCATGCCCGAGAAGACGACCTTCTTCGCGCCGAAGCCCCGCACCGGCATGGTGTTCCGCAGCCCTGACGACCGAGCCTGACCGCGACGGGTGATCGGGTTCCAGTTGACGTCCCAGGTCGCTGCCAGCGGCGATGAAGGCTTGCGCGGAGAGTCGCCAGGGCCCTGGCGCTCCACCGCGCTCACCAGCTGCCGCTGCACCTCGGCCTCGTGCGTCGGGCCGCTGGATCGACCGGAACACGCCCATGGGCGTCGGCATCGTCGGCGACGACGACAACCGCGAGAGCGCGAACGCCAGCGCCGGGTTCTGCGCGAGTCGTCGTGCACGAGCAGGCGATCCTCGCCGACGTCGGCGACGTCGACGATCTCGCACTCGCCGAACTCGTTGAGGCGCGACGCCGTGCTCGCTGTCGGCACCGAACCGGATCGGCTCACCGTGCTTGCAGGTCGATGAGCATGTCGGCGCGCCTCCTTGGCGGTGATCGCCTCGAACGCGCCGTCGTTGAAGACGTTGCAGTTCTGGTAGATCTCGACGAACGCCGCGCCCTGGTGCTCGTGCGCTCGCCGGAACGTCTCGATCATGCTGCTTGCGGTCCATGTCGTGGGTGCGGGCGACGAACGTCGCCTCGGCGCCGAGCGCGACCGACACCGGGTTGAACGGGTGGTCGAGCGAGCCGAACGGCGTCGACTTCGTGATCTTGCCGACCTCGCTCGTCGGCGAGTACTGGCCCTTCGTGAGGCCGTAGATCTGGTTGTTGAACATGCAGGATCTTCAGGTTCGACGTTGCGGCGCAGCGCGTGGATCAGGTGGTTGCCGCCGATCGACAGCATGTCGCCGTCGCCGCCGATCACCCACACGTCGAGGTCGGGCCGGGCCATCGCGACGCCGGTCGCCACCGCCGGCGCGCGGCCGTGGATCGAGTGCAGCCCGTAGGTGTTCATGTAGTACGGGAACCGCGCCGCGCAGCCGATGCCCGACACGAACACGATGTTCTCGGGCTTCGACGCCGAGCTCGGCCAGCAGCAGCTGCATCGCGCGCGAGGATCGAGTAGTCGCCGCAGCCCGGGCACCAGCGGACTTCCTGGTCGGACTGGAAGTCCTTCCGGCCGAGCTTGACGGCGGTGCCAGCCGTTCTGCCGTTGCCGTCGACGTCGTCGTCAGGCATCGATCATCTCCACGATCTGGTGCTTCGATCTCGGCGGCGCTGGAACGGCAGGCCCTGCACCTTGGTGAAGCGACTTGGCGTCGACGAGGTACTCGGCCCGCACCAGCTTCGACAGCTGGCCGAGGTTCATCTCGGGCACGAGCACCTTCGGGTAGCGGCGCGAGCACCTCGCCGAGGTTCGGCGGGAACGGGTTGAGGTGCACGAGGTGGGCGTGCGGCCACCTGGCGCCGGTCAGGCGCACCCGGCGGACCGCCTGCGCTGATCGGGCCCCAGGTGCTGCCCCACCCGAGCACGAGCAGCTCGGCGCCGACGTCGCTCGTCGACCTCGACGCGGCGGGATGTCGCTGCGCGATCCCGGCGACCTTGTCGGCCCGCAGCGTGCGTCATGCAGCTCGTGGTTGTCGGGGTCGTAGTTGACGTTGCCGGTGCCGTCCTGCTTCTCGATGCCGCCGATGCGGTGCGCTGAGCCCCGGCGTGCCGGGGATCGCCCACGGCCGGGCGAGGCGTCTCGGAGTCGCGCAGGTACGGCCAGAACTCGCCCGTCGTGGTTCGTTGCTCGGTGGCGAACGGCACCGAGATGTCGGGGAGCGCGTCGACGTCGGGCAGCAGCCACGGCTCGGCGCCGTTGGCGAGGTAGCCGTCGGTGAGCAGGATCACCGGCGTGCGGTACTTCAGCGCGATGCGCACCGCCTCGAACGCGGCGTCGAAGCAGTGCGCTCGGCGACTGCGCCGCGACGATCGGCAGCGGCGCCTCGCCGTGACGGCCCGTACATCGCGAGCATGAGGTCGGACTGCTCGGTCTTGGTCGGGCAGACCGGTCGACGGACCGCCGCGCTGCATGTCGATCGACGACGAGCGGCAGCTCGAGGCTGATCGCCGAGGCCGAGCGCCTCCGACTTGAGGTCGACGCCGGGCCCGCTCGTGGCGGTGACGCCGAGCTGGCCGGCGAACGCCGCGCCGACCGCGACCGCGGCAGCGGCGATCTCGTCCTCGGCCTGCAGCGTGCGGACGCCGAAGTTCTTGTGCTTCGACAGCTCGTGGAGGATGTCGGACGCCGGGCGTGATCGGGTACGGCGCGTACGAGGATCGGCAGCTTCGCCGTCTGCGCTGCCGGCGATCAGCCCGTACGGCAGCGCGACGTTGCCGGTGATGTTGCGGTAGCGGCCGGGCGCGAGCTGGCGCGGCGCGACCTCGTAGGGTGGTCGAACAGCTCGGCGGTCTCGCCGAAGTGGTAGCCCGGCCTTGAACGCGGCGAGGTTCGGCGTCGCGCACCTGCGGTGCGTGACGCGAACTTCTCGTCGATCCACTCGATGGTCGGGTCGACCGGGCGCGTGTACATCCAGCGAGATGAGGCCGAGCGCGAAGAAGTTCTTCGAGCGCTCGGCGTCGCGGGGCTTCACGCCGAGCTCCTTGCGTCGCCTCGAGCGTGAGCGCTCGTCATCGGCACCTGCGACCACGTGACGGAGCGGCGAGCGAGCCGTCCGTCGAGCGGGTTCGCCGTCGTAGCCCGGCCTTCGTGAGGTTGCGCTCGTCGAAGCGCGTCGGTGTTGACGCATGATCGTCGGCCCGGCGGCGAGCGTCGCGCAGGTTCGCCTTGAGCGCCGCCGGGTTCATCGCCACGAGCACGTTCGGCTGCGTCGCCCGGCGTGAGGATGTCGTGGTCGCGAGATGTGGACCTGGAACGCCGAGACGCCGGCGATGCGTGCCGGCGGGCGCGCGGATCTCGGCCGGGAAGTTCGGCAGCGTCGCCGAGGTCGTTGCCGAACACGGCGGCTGGCGTCGGTGAAGCTGGTCGCCGGTGAGCTGCATGCCGTCGCCGGAGTCGCCGGCGAGACCGGATGACGACCTCTTCCCGAGGCTTTCGGGCTCGAAGCGATCTGGTCTCGGGTGTCGCGGTCACGCGTCCCTCACCCTCGTTGCGTGTGGGCTCATGTGCGGGCGGGATTCGGTTGTGGCTTCGATCTTTGCCGAGGAGCACCACTTTGCCTTCCCTGGGATGGAAGCGGCGGTACCCGCGCCTTTCATCACAAGCGTCATCCGAGCGCGCCGAGTGCCTGGGCGCCCGCCGGAGGGCGGCGTCGATCCGGCGCCGGTCGCGGGCGCGGCCGATGTACTCGGCCTCGACGTCGGCCCGGGAGCCGACGCCGCCGGGCCGCTGGTAGCAGCGTAGCCGGCGCAGGCGGCCGAACTGCGACTCACCACTCCCCGGCCTCCAACGTGTCGAGCCACGCCGGCGGGTTCCAGACGGTGACCGGGACCGACGTGGCCCACTTTCGTCGGCGCTCGGCCCGGCCGGGCAGCGCACGGCCAGGGTGGCGAGAGCAGCGTGCCCGACTCGAGGAACTTGCGCCTCCGGTGCGGTCGAGCACGGCCCGCAGAGCACGCCCAGGTTCACGTGCAGGTTGACGGCGGTGTCGATGGTGCTTCCGGACATGACTTCCCCTCGGGGTTCGGGATCCGGTGGCGGATCTCGCGGCGGGGGAAGTTGGGGGCGAGAAGGCTCGTCCGGGACCGTACGACAGGGTACGACGTGTTTATCCGAGGGCGGCGAGCCGCTCGGCGACGTCGGCGAGCGCGGGTCGGCCCGCCGCACCTGGTGGAAGAGCGCTCGCGGGCGCGGGCGAGGTGCTGCCAGAAAGCACGCTCCTCGGAGGTCGGCCAGCGCGCACCAGAGGCGGAGGTGGTGGTCCAACGGCTGGCTACACCCCGTCGGACCGCTTGCGCAGGAGCGCGAAAGCGCCTCCGGGAGGCGGCCCTGATCGGCGATGCAGCCGCACGTAGACGATGCGGCCCTCGGCGACGGGCTCGGCCGTCGGCGACACCGCCTGCCAGCTCCAGCCAGAGCTCCTCGACCTTGCGCCAGCGCCGCGCTGCGCCCGGTAGCAGTCCAGCTGAGCACGGGGTTCTGGTCGACCGAGTCGCTCAGGTCGGCGTAGGCCGCGGAAGCTCCCGTGGCCGCGGCCGCGTAATTTGCCGAGCCGGTACTGCGCCAGGCCGGTGAGCTCGCCGACGCTGGGAGAATCAGTGCAGCTGCTCGCAGCAGCGGGCGCAGGATGCGCAGCGTCTCCCGCTTCGCGGTCGTGGGCGAAGGCGTCAGCGGCGGCCATCAGGGTGCCCAGCGCGGTTGGCGTTGCGGCCGGCGAGCTTCGCCAGCTCCTGCTGTCACGTCCGCGTCCACGCTTGCGAGCGTCGCCGGGTGGGGGCCGACTGCTTGGCCTGGCCGGGTGCCGCGCGAGCTTCTGGTCGCGCTCGGTGCTGCGCTGCCGCCGACCGTGCGCAGCGCCAGGGCGCCTCCCCCGGGCCGCGACGTCGGGCCGCGGCCCCGGAGCGCTTGGCCCTGCCCTTCTCCCCTCGTCTCCTCGTCCCGCTGGTCGACGGCATAGGGCCCGAACTCCCCCACCCCTGCCGGCGTCCTTCCGGTGCGGCGCGGCGTCTGCTCCCCGGCCGCCGCGTGCGCCTGGTCGCGCTGGTCCCCGCCCTTGGCGCCCTTGAGCGCCCCTGGCTGCCCGCGCGCGATCCCGAGCCACGCGGACCGTCGAGACCGTCCACCCGAGCTCCGCGAGCTCCCACCGGAAGGCGCCGCTGCAGCTTGGCCGGCGGCCCGACCCACGGCCGCCAGCCGCGCCGTTGCTCTGTCATCGTGATCCCCAATCCCTGGTGAGGCAGAGCGTAGCGGCCAGCGAAAGCTGCCCCGCCGGCGCGGATCGCTCGCGCGGCGGGGGCGCCTGAGAAATCCCGGCGACGACCTACTCTCCCAGGGGTCTGCCCCCAAGTACCATCGGCGCTGGCGGGCTTCACTTCCGTGTTCGGAATGGGAACGGGTGTGTCCCCGCCGCCATTGCCACCGGAAACCTGATGCAATTGGTCGAAGCCGGCGCTCCATCGAGAACTCCAGAGCGAGCACGAGCGTTACGCAATTGAACAGATCCCAAGCCCTCGGCCGATTAGTACCGGTCGGCTGAACACGTTGCCGTGCGTACACCTCCGGCCTATCAACCTGGTCGTCTACCAGGGGCCTTACCTGGTTAACCCGGTGGGAGATCTCATCTCGAGAGCAGGCTTCGCGCTTAGATGCTTTCAGCGCTTATCCCTTCCGCAGGTCGCCAACCAGCCGTGCCCTTGGCAGGACAACTGGCACACGAGAGCTGCGTCCGTCCCGGTCCTCTCGTACTAGGGACAGCTCCCCTCAAATCTCCTACGCCCGCAGAGGATAGGGACCGAACTGTCTCGCGACGTTCTAAACCCAGCTCGCGTACCGCTTTAATGGGCGAACAGCCCAACCCTTGGGACGATGCTTCAGCCCCAGGATGCGACGAGCCGACATCGAGGTGCCAAACCTTGCCGTCGATGTGGACTCTTGGGCAAGATAAGCCTGTTATCCCCGGGGTACCTTTTATCCGTTGATCGACCGCGCTTCCACACGCCACGGCCGGGTCACTAAGCCCTGCTTTCGCACCTGCTCGACTTGTAGGTCTCGCAGTCAAGCTCCCTTGTGCCTTTGCACTCGACGCCTGATTGCCAACCAGGCTGAGGGAACCTTTGGGCGCCTCCGTTACTCTTTAGGAGGCGACCGCCCCAGTCAAACTACCCACCTGACGCTGTCCCCGACCCGGATCACGGGCCCAGGTTAGAGTCCCAGCATACGAACAGGGTGGTATTTCAACGTTGTCTCCACCGAAGCTGGCGCCCGGCTTCCCAGACTCCCACCTATCCTACACAATGCATACCGAAACCCAACATCAAGCTGTAGTAAAGGTCCACGGGGTCTTTCCGTCCTGCTGCGGGAAACGAGCATCTTTACTCGTACTGCAATTTCGCCGGGTCTCTGGTTGAGACAGTAGCCAAGTCGTTACGCCATTCGTGCAGGTCGGAACTTACCCGACAAAGGGATTTCGCTTCTTAGGCACTGTTACTCCGACCGCTCGAGATGCGAGTGCCCGTGGCGGGTCATTTCTGCCTGACTCCTCATGTCGCCATGAGGATCGGACTGTATCTTCACTCGAGCTCAGGGCCGAGGGCTGGCGTATGGTCTCTGAGGATCCGTCAGACCATCGACGTCGCTGCTGACTTCGCTTCTTGCCATTCGCGCTCATCGCAGGGCGATCTCGCACGAGTCGCTCGAAACCTCGGCGCAGAGGTGCTTCCGCGCATCGCAGTCACCGATGGACCGACGCAAACGGCGGAAGTCGCCGGCCTTGACGATTCCGAGTGGGTGCTGCTCGAAGAACGGGACGACGTGCGTCCTCGAGGTCCCCCAGCGCATCAACTGGCGAACGTCCGCACGACTGCTCGTCATGGTCGTCGGTACCCGTCGGCCGTGAGTCGGCCGCAGCCGAACAGCCGGGATCAGTGCTTCGAGCACGTCTCGATGACTCGTCGCGCTGGGTAGACGGGAACACCGGATGGACTTGCCATCCGCTCGTCGACCGAGCTGCTCGGATTGTGGATACGAGACGCGAGAAGCAGCCTTCTCCGTCGACGAAACCGACACCCAGCGAGGATCGATAGTCGAACATCGACCTGACGGTTTCCTGCTGATTGTCCGCACCGGATGGATTGTCACTGCTCATTGCCACATTCTCTCACGAGGGTGAGACATCGAACGAGTACCACCGGATACTCGGAGTTTCCAGCATATAGCCAACTGCGCTCTATGTCACCCATGAGGGCAGTGCCCCCTGCAGGGAGTCTGCCTTAGGACCGTTATAGTTACGGCCGCCGTTTACCGGGGCTTAGGTTCAGAGCTTCGCCTTGCGGCTAACCCTTCCCCGTAACCTTCCGGCACCGGGCAGGCGTCAGTGCGTATACGTCGTCTTTCGACTTTGCACGCACCTGTGTTTTTAGTAAACAGTCGCTTGGCCCTGGTCTCTGCGGCCTCCTCAGGCTCTGGACGCGAGGTCCGTCACCCTACTGAGGCCCCCTTCTCCCGAAGTTACGGGGGCATTTTGCCGAGTTCCTTAACCAGAGTTCTCCCGATCGCCTTCGTATTCTCTACGTGCCCACCTGAGTCGGTTTGGGGTACGGGCACCATGTCAGCTCGCTAGAGGCTTTTCTCGGCAGCATGGGATCAGTCACTTCACCTGAATCGGTTCGGCATCGCATCTCGGCGTTGACGCCCGACGGATTTGCCTATCGGGACCGCCTACCTGCTTACCCCGGGTACAACCAGCGCCCGGTAGACCTACCCTCCTGCGTCCCCCTTCGCTACCCGTCACCAAGTGGGTCGGTTCGGCCGAAGCCATCCCCTTAGCAACCCTGGATTGGGTTGGGCGCGAACATGGTGGTACAGGAATATCAACCTGTTGTGCATCGACTACGCCTTTCGGCCTCGCCTTAGCTCCCGACTAACCCTGGGCGGATGAGCCTTCCCCAGGAACCCTTGGGCATTCGGCGGAGGGGTTCCTCCCCCTCGTTCGCTACTCATACCGGCATTCGCACTCGACCACGCTCCACGACCGCTCACGCGGCCGCTTCACGGCTGAGATCGACGCTCCCCTACCCATCAGTCGATCCGAAGATCGCGAATGACGCAGCTTCGGCTCTGTGCTTGAGCCCCGTTACATTGTCGGCGCAGGATCACTCGACCAGTGAGCTGTTACGCACTCTTTCAAGGGTGGCTGCTTCTAAGCCAACCTCCTGGCTGTCTGGGCAATCCCACATCCTTTACCACTGAGCACAGAATTTAGGGGCCTTAGCTGGCGTTCTGGGCTGTTTCCCTCTCGACCATGAAGCTTATCCCCCATGGTCTCACTGCCGTGCTCTGGAGTATCGGCATTCGGAGTTTGGCTGATTTCGGTAAGCTTGTAGGCCCCCTAGACCATCCAGTGCTCTACCTCCGATACTGAACACGCGACGCTGCACCTAAATGCATTTCGGGGAGAACCAGCTATCACCGAGTTTGCTTGGCCTTTCACCCCTAACCACAGGTCATCCCCCAAGTTTTCAACCTTGGTGGGTTCGGCCCTCCACGAGGTCTTACCCTCGCTTCAGCCTGCCCATGGATAGATCACTCGGCTTCGGGTCTACCGCCTGCGACTGAACGCCCTATTCAGACTCGCTTTCGCTCCGGCTCCCCTCTCGGGTTAACCTCGCCACGAACCGGTAACTCGCAGGCTCATTCTTCAAAGGCACGCCATCACGGCTGCCAGTCCGAAGCCGACAACGACGCTTCTGACTGCTTGTAAGCCAACGGTTTCAGGTTCTATTTCACTCCCCTCCCGGGGTTCTTTTCACCCTTCCCTCACGGTACTCGTGCACTATCGGTCGCCAGCGTGAATACTTAGCCTTACGAGGGTGGTCCTCGCGGATTCACACGGGCTTTCCCGGATCCCGTGCTACTCGGGAACACTCATCTAGGAGGTCGATTGCACTTTCGCGTACGGGGCTATTACCTCTACGGCGCGAGCGTTCCACAACGCTTCCGCTAGACTATCGACTTGGTAACTCCATGAAGTTCTGTCGCACTTCCGGGTGGGTCCCCACGACCCCGCTGCAGCATCGCCGACAGGCTGTACCACTGCATCGGTTTAGGCTCTGTCCCGTTTCGCTCGCCGCTACTCGGGAGTCACGGTTGCTTTCTCTTCCTCGGGGTACTGAGATGTTTCAGTTCCCCGGTTCCCTCCTCCCGCCCTATGTGTTCAGGCAGGGGTGACAGAGGCATGACCCTTGCCGGGTTTCCCCATTCGGACATCCACGGATCGAAGCTTGATAGGCAGCTCCCCGTGGCTTATCGCAGCCGTCCACGTCCTTCATCGGCATCTGGCGCCAAGGCATCCACCGTTGGCTCTTTGTAGCTTGGGAGTATCAATTTCTTCTGTTCACGTATCTGAGTCTACACTTAGATGCTCGTGCTCGCTCTGCAGTTCTCAAAGGCCGCGTGCGGAGATCGCTCCGATCTGAGTCGGCGGTCCCGGGAGCGCTCGTGGTCATCGCACCGGCGGCCTGCGGCGCCGGCGACAAGTTCGAGCGTGCTTCCCGAGACCGAGGTCGTGCCTCCCTCAAAACGGAACAGTGACGTCAGGCGATCCGGGTCCCGGTGGTGCCTCATCTCCTGCAAGCAGGGCGAGGGTCGGAAGGATCCGAATGCCACGAACTAACCAGTGATCGACGTGGGAGCTCCCCGACGTCATGCGAGACGACATCGCCATGAGCGTCGAGCAGTGTGGCTCCTTAGAAAGGAGGTGATCCAGCCGCACCTTCCGGTACGGCTACCTTGTTACGACTTCACCCCAATCGCCGATCCACACCTTCGACGGCTCCCTCCCTAGCGGTTGGGCCACCGGCTTCTGGTGCTACCGACTTTCGTGGTGTGACGGGCGGTGTGTACAAGGCCCGGGAACGTATTCAGCGCAGCACTGCTGATCTGCGCTTACTAGCGACTCCGACTTCATGCAGTCGAGTTGCAGCCTGCGATCCGAACTGAGACCGGCTTTGTGGGATTGGCTCCTCCTCGCGGGTTGGCAACCCTCTGTACCGGCCATTGTAGCATGTGTGCAGCCCTGGACATAAGGGGCATACGGACTTGACGTCATCCCCACCTTCCTCCGGCTCTTGCGCCGGCAGTCTCCTAAGAGTGCCCGGCACGATCCGCTGGCAACATAGGATGAGGGTTGCGCTCGTTGCGGGACTTAACCCAACACCTCACGGCACGAGCTGACGACAGCCATGCACCACCTGTGTAGGCCCTGACTTAACAGGTCGTCTCCCTTTCGGCTTCTACTTCCTACATGTCAAGCCCAGGTAAGGTTCTTCGCTCTGCATCGAATTGAAGCCACATGCTCCACCGCTTGTGCGGGCCCCCGTCAATTCCTTTGAGTTTCAACCTTGCGGCCGTACTCCCAGGCGGACGACTTAATGCGTTAGCTGCGGCACGGAACCGTCGACTAGAGCCCCCACACCTAGTCGTCCATCGTTTACAGCGTGGACTACCGGGGTATCTAATCCCGTTTGCTCCCCACGCTTTCGCGCCTCAGCGTCAGGAATGGCCCAGAGACCCGCCTTCGCCACCGGTGTTCCTCCCGATCTCTACACATTTCACCGCTACACCGGGAATTCCAGTCTCCTCTGCATCCCTCAAGAACGGCAGTATCGGCCGACGTTCCTCGGTTGAGCCGAAGGATTTCACGACCGACTTGCCATCCCGCCTACGCGCCCTTTACGCCCAGTGATTCCGAGCAACGCTTGCCCTCTCGTCTTACCGCGGCTGCTGGCACAGAGTTGGCCGGGGCTTCCTCTGAAGGTACCGTCAGATGCCGCGTTATTACGCCGACACCCTTCTGTCCCTCTGACAGGGGTTTACGACCCGAAGGCCTTCGTCCCCACGCGGCGTCACTCCGTCAGGCTTTCGCCCATTGCGGAAAATTCCCCACTGCTGCCTCCCGTAGGAGTCGGGGCCGTGTCTCAGTCCCCGTGTGGCTGGTCGTCCTCTCAGACCAGCTACCCGTCATAGCCTTGGTGAGCCGTTACCTCACCAACTAGCTGATAGGCCGCGAGCCCCTCCAAGAGCGGTAGCTTGCGCCACCTTTCCTCCCCAGACCTTGCGATCCGAGGAACGTATCCGGTATTAGCCTCCCTTTCGAGGGGGTATCCCGGTCTCAAGGGCAGGTTACCCACGTGTTACTCACCCGTGCGCCACTAGAACCGCCGATGTATTGCTACACCGATGATCCTCGTTCGACTTGCATGTGTTAAGTACGCCGCCAGCGTTCGCTCTGAGCCAGGATCAAACTCGCCATGAAAAGCGATGAACCTGGTCCTCAAGCTCGAACGTGTTACTGCGAACTTCTGCAGTCACTCGGCCGAGCGCAAGGCACTCGATAGAACGGATGGTGCTCACACCTTTTCGGTGAGCCAGTAGCATATGCGACTTTCAAAGAGCGCTGCGGTCAGCTTGGAAGGTGACCGGATCTGTTGCTATCCAAGAACTCTTGCTCGACTACCGCTGAGCAAAGACTGACTATACGGATGCGACCCTAGGCTGTCAAGCGTTTCAACAAATTCTTTGGGGTCGCCCCGCCCCCTCAGGCCTACCGTCAGAACGTGGTAGCTCTTCTTGCCTTTGCGAAGGACCAGGTACCTGCCCGTGAAGCGCCTCGGTGGCCGGCACGACGGCCTTGGCGGGATCGCGCACGGGCTGCCCGTTCAGCTGAATCGCCCCCTGCGAGATGGCTCTCGAGCGGCTCGCTTCGACGAGGCCAGTCCACTGGCCAGCAGCAGATCGACCAGCGCGACCGACGCGCCGGTGCCCGCCGGCAGCGTGGACGAGGGCGCCCGCGTAGCGCCTCACCGAGCTGGCGCTCGCTCAGCCCCGCCACGTTGCCCTGGAAGAACTCCGCCGTGGTGGCCTCGGCCTCCGCCAGTCCGGCCTCGCCGTGAACGAGTCGGGTGACCTCCCGCGCCAGGACCCGCTGCGCCTCGCGCTTCTCCGGCGCCTCCACGCTGCTGGCCGCGGCGAGCGCGTCGATCTCCTCCGGCGGCAGGAACGGTGAAGTACCGGAGATAGGCGACGACCTCCGCGTCGGCGCTGTTCAGCCAGAACTGGTACATCTCGTACGCCGACGTCTTGCGTCGGATCGAGCCACACGGTCCCGGTTTCGGTCTTTCCCGAACTTGCCGCCGTCGGCCTTGGTCACGAGCGGCAACGTAGGCCTGTAGCGCATCGGCGCCCGCGATGCTGCCGGATCAGCTCGACGCCCGCGGTGATATTCCCCACTGGTCGCTGCCGCCCACCTGCAGCGTGCAGCTCGTGGCGCTGATGCAGCTCCAGGAAGTCGTAGGCCTGCAGCACCTGGTAGCTGAACTCCGTGTGGAGATGCCGGCGCTCATGCGGGTCTTGACCGACTCCCGCGCGATCATCGCTCCCAGGCTGAAGTGCTTGCCGATATCGCGCAGGAAGGCGATCAGCTCGAGCTTCGAGAGCCACGTGTAGTTGTCCACGAGCATCGCCGCATGCGAGCCCGCGGTCGAAGTCCAGGAACGGCTGGACCTGCTGCTTGAGCCGATCCGCCCAGCCGGCGACCTGTTCGCTGCGGATTGAGGGCGCGCTCGCCGGCCTTGCCCGCCGGATCCCCGATGAGGCCGGTGCCCCGCCGACCAGGACGATCGGCCGATGCCCGGCCAGCTGGGCGCGCGGCAGCGCCAGCGAGCGGCAGCAGGCTGCCGATGTGCAGGCTGTCCGCGGTGGGATCGAAGCCCGACGTACAGCGTGCGGGACGCGGCGTCGGAGGTGGGCGTCGAGCCTCGTCGGGCTTCGTCACGTCCGCGACGAGGCCCCGCTGGCTGGAGGTCCCGGAGTCATGGTGTGCGCATCGTCTCGATCCGGTGGCGAGCATTATCGCACGGCCTCGCGGCGCGCCATTCCGAGGCAGAGCTGCCCGGTATAATGGTCCGACATGGCATCCGATACGAAGCGTTCGGGGCCGGGCCGGCGTCTCGCGTTCCTGGGCTGCCGACGGTGGGTTGCGGTGGCTCTTGATCGTGGCCGGCATTGGATCGCTGCTGGTGGGAGCCGGCGTCGCGCGTGGCCGCCGTGTGGGCGTTCACCATCCTGCCCGCGCTCGCTGCCCTCGGTCAGCGCGCCTGGAGACGCTTCCAGCCGCATCCGGTCGGCACCAAGATCTACGACGACAACGACGAGCTGATCACCGAGCTCCACGTCGAGCGCGCGGATCTTCGTGCCGCTCGCCCAGATGCCCCAGGCCCTCCGCGACGCCGTCATCGCCACCGAGGACCGCCGCTTCTACTACCACTGGGGCATCGATCCCGATCGGCATCGCGCGCGCCGTCGTCCAGAACTACCGGCGCGGGCGCATCGTCGAGGGCGGCAGCACCATCACCCAGCAGCTGACCAAGGTGCTGTTCCTCACGCCGGACAAGAGCCTCGAGCGCAAGCTGAAGGAGGCGGTGCTGGCGCTCGAGCTCGAGCGCCGCTACTCCGAAGGACCGCATCCTCGAGATGTACCTGAACCAGGTCTACTTCGGCCACGGCGCGTACGGCGTCGAGGCCGCGGCCCGGACGCTACTTCGGCAAGTCGGTCTCGAGCTCAACGTGCGCGGAGTCGCGCGCTGCTGCGCCGGCTTGCCCCGGGCGCCGTCGACCTACTCGCCGTTCGAGCACCGGCGAGGCCGCCAAGCGCCGGCGCGAGGTCGTGCTGCGCCGGATGGTGGACTACGGTGCGCTCAAGGACGAGCGACGCCAAGCGCGCTGGCCAAGCCGACCTCGGCCTGATCCCGCCGGAGCGGCGCCGCACGACCGGCCAGTACTTCCTCGACTACGTCCAGCAGACGCTCGAGGCGAAGTACGGCGCCGACCTCGTCTTCAAGGGCGGACTCGAACGTCTACACGACGCTCAGTCCGACGCATGCAGCTCGCCGCCGAGCAGGCGCTGCGCGACGGGCTCTGCAAGGCGCTCCAGGCGCCGCACGCAGAAGGCCGCCGGCCCGGTGAGTCATCCGGAGGGCGCGCATCGTCACCATCGAGCCCCAGACCGGCTACGTCCAGGCCATGGTCGGCGGCTACGACTTCTTCCGCAGCGAGTTCAACCGCGCCGTGCAGGCCCGCCGGCAGCCGGGCTCGGCCTTCAAGCCCTTCATCTACGTCGCCGCGCTGGAGGCCGGGCTTCACCGCCGGCCACGCGCATCGAGGACGCGCCGGTGTCGCACGCGGTCGGCGCCAACGGCCGGCCTGGAAGCCCGAGAACTACGACCGAAAGTTCCGCGGCCCGACGACGCTGCAGCAGGCGCTCGAAGAATCCGTCAACGTCGTCGACCGTCAAGCTGCAGGAGCGGGTCGGCATCAGCCGCACGATCCAGGTCGCGCGCCGCCTCGGGATCGCGAGCCCGCTCGACGTGAACCTGAGCCTCGCGCTCGGCACCTCCGACCTGACGCTGCTCGAGCTGACGCTCGGCCTACGGCGCGCTCGCCAACCAGGGCATCTGGATGCCGCCGACCGCCGATCCGCTACGTGACCGACGCGCAGGGCAAGCTCCTCGAGGAGCACGTGCCGGAGGGCGCGAGGCGGTGTCACCCGAGACCGCCTACGTCATCACCCACATGCTGCGCGGCGTGGTCGAGCGCGGCACCGGGACAGGCGGCGAAGGCGCTGGGACGCCCGATCGCGGCGAAGACCGGAACGACCAACGACTACTCGAACGCGTGGTTCATCGGCTACACACCGCGGCTGGCGACCGGCGTCTGGGTCGGCTACGACCGGCCGCGGAGCCTCGGCAAGGACGAGACCGGCTCGCGCGTGGCGGTGCCCATCTGGGTCAGCTACATGGGCCGGGTGCTCGGCGACAGCCCCAAGGAAGACTTCCCGGTGCCGGATCGCGTCGTCCTCGTTCCCGATCGACCTGGATCCGTCGAACGAGTGCGTGCGGGTCGTCCCGATGGCGTTCGTGCGCGGCACCGGAGCCGGCGGTCGGCTGCGGTCCGCGGCGGCAGAGCGTCCCCGGGGAGCGATGCGCCGCCGGGCGCGGCGCCCTGCCTGCCGCCAGCCGCCGGCGCCGCGCAGTCGTCGGTTCCCGCGCCGGTGGCGCCGCCCGTTGCGGGCTTCCGCCGCACGTCCCGGCCGCCGCGTTGCCGAACGACACGCTCCGGAGTCCCGAGCGTCTCGGCGCCAGTCACGTCCGGAGCACCGGCGCCCGTGCCTCCGCAGCAGCAGGGCCGTGAGGGCCTCAGCCCTCCGCGCGCGGGTAAGCCGCCGCGACGTCCCGCCAGGCCGTCTCGCCCAGCAGCTTCGCGAAGACGCCGCTCGAGCTCGGCGATGGGCACCCGGATCTGCTCCATCGAGTCGCGCTCGCGGATCGTCACGCGTCTGTCGCCCGCCTCGCCCTTCTCGGCGTCGCCCGACCGTCTGCACGTCCACCGTCACGCAGTACGGCGTGCCGACCTCGTCCTGCCGCCGGTAGAGGCGCCCGATCGCCGCCGGTGTCGTCGTAGACCGTCGATCCAGCGCCTGCGCGCAGCGCGGTCGCGGATCGCGCGCGCGGTCGCCACGATCTCCGTCGCGCTTCTTGAGGAGCGGCAGGACCGCGATCTTCACGGGCGCCAGCTCGGGATGGAAGCGCAGCACCACCCGCTTCTCGCCCCGGACCTCCTCCTCGCGGTAGGCGTCGAGCCAGGAAGGCCAGCAGCGCTCGGTCGACGCCGGCCGCCGGCTCGATGACGTACGGGCACCACGTGCTCGCTTGCGCTCCTCGTCGAAGTAGCGTGAGCGACTTGCCGCTGACACTTCGCGTGCTGCTTGAGGTCGAAGTCGGTGCGGTTGGCGATGCCCATCGAGCTCGCTCCAGCCGATGGGGAACTGGTACTGATGTCGACCGTGCGCTTGGCGTAGTGCGCCAGCTCGTCCTGCGCGTGCTCGCGGAGCCGAGGTTCTCGGCGCCGATGCCGTAGCGCTGGAACCAGCGCCATGGCAGTCCTCGATCCAGCGATCGTGCCAGTACTCGTCGGCCGGGCGGCCGTCGACGCGGTCGTGCGGGTTGACGAAGAACTCGATCTCCATCTGCTCGAACTCGCGCGTGCGGAAGATGAAGTTGCCCGGCGTGATCTCGTTGCGGAACGCCTTGCCGATCTGCGCGATGCCGAAGGGCAGCTTCCGCCGCATCGCCTGCAGCACGTTGTCGAAGTTCACGAACATGCCCTGGGCGGTCTCCGGGCGCAGGTAGGTCACGCGCGGCGTCCTCCTCGACCGGCCCCATGAACGTCTTGAACATGAGGTTGAACTGCCGCGGCGCGGTCAGCTCGCCCTTGCCGCACTCCGGGCACAGCGTGCGGCGCTGCGCCGCAGTGGCTTGCACGGCCTCGCCGGCCGGGATCGTCGAACTTGTTGCCCTTGGTGGCCGGGCAGAAGTGGAGCCACGGCAGCGTCGTCGACGTGGTCGGCGCGGAACCGCCGCTTGCACTCGCGGCAGTCCACCATCGGGTCCGGTGAAGTGCTCGAGGTGGCCGCTCGCCTTCCAGACCGTCGGGTGCATGAGGATCGACGCGTCGAGCCCGACCATGTCGCGGCGCAGGCTGCACGAAGTCGCGCCACCAGACGCGCTTGATGTTGTTCTTGAGCTCCACGCCGAGCGGGCCGTAGTCCCAGCACGAGCCGGTCCCGCCGTAGATCTCGCTGGACTGGAAGATGAAGCCGCGGCGCTTGGAGAGCGATACCAGCACGTCCATGTGGACGTACTCATGCGCGTTCTCCCGACGATCCCCTCGACGCCGCTTCATCTCCCGCAGAAAGCGGCCACTTCGCGTGCGGCTGGCCGATGACCCGGGCCAGCTGGGTGTCCAGCACCGCGCCGCAGCTCGGCCTCGGCCCGGCGCGATCGGCGTCGCCACGCGCCTCCTCCCAGCGTACGCGCCCGGAGCCGGTCGAAGGCCGCCAATGTCGCCGGCGACACCGGGAGCGCGCCCGGCGCCGGTCGCCGGCGCACGGCCTCGCACACCACGCCCGCCCTCGCCCAGCGACCGGCCGCGGGAACGGATAGGCGCGCCCGCACTCGATGCAGCGGTCGAGCCGGGGCCGGTGCCCGAGCAGGTCGAGGCAGCGCACGCCCGAAGCACGCCGCCACGCGCGCGCGGCTCGCGCGTGGTCTCGCCAGCGCGCGCAGGGCCGCGCACCAGCAGGCCGTAGAGGGCGGGCTGCCGGTCGCGCTCGCGCGGTCGTGCTGCGCCACGCATCTCGACGATCCAGGCCGCCTGCGCCCAGCCGTCTCCGAGGTTCTCCCGCACCGGCGCGAACGGACGCGTGACGTCGAAGTGGTCGATCCGGACCAGCTCGGCTCCGGCCGGTGTCGAAGAAGACCAGCTGGCCGAGCGTGAACAGCTCCAGCGCGCCCCCGAATCGCGAGCTTGCAGTCGCCGGGCCGCTTTGGCCACGCCGCGCAGCCGTCCGAAGTCGCGCGAGAAGAAGGTCACGAGCCGGTCGCTCTCGCCGAGCGGGAACGCTGCCGATCACGACGGCCGCCGAGACGTCCCGAGGCCCATGCTACGAGGTCAGCCGGAAGCCGAACTCGCGCAGCGCCGCGCTCGTCCTTGCGCCAGTTGCTGGCGCACCTGCACCCGGTCGACTCGAGGAACACCTGGAATGCCCGAAGAACGCCTCGAGCTCGCGCCGGGCCGCGGTGCCGATCCGCTTGCAGCATGGCGCCGCCCTTGCCGATCGACGATGCCCTTCTGCGACTCCTGCTCCACGAAGATCGTCGCCCGGATGTAGAGCGCTCCGGCGCGGTCACGCTCGGTCAGCTCCTCGACCCGGACCGCCGTCGCGTAGGGCACCTCCTGGTGCGTCAGGTGGAAGATCTGCTCGCGGATGACCTCGGCCACATAGAACGTCTCGGGCTGGTCGCTGGTCGCGTCGGCCGGGAAGAAGCGCCGGGTGGACGGGCAGCGCCGACGATCAGAGCTCGAGGAGCCGGTCGCAGTTGGTGCCGTCGACGCGCCGAGATCGGCACCAGCACCTCGCGAAGTCGTGGGCGGCGCGCCAGCGATCGATGCAGCGGGAGCAAGGCCGGCCTTGGGCGCCACCGCGTCGGTCTTGTTCAGCACGCACACACGCGGGGCCGCCGATACGCGCGCAGCGGCTCGAGCACCAGCGTCGTCGGGTCCGGTACGCTCGGTGGCGTCCACCACCAGACAGAGCACGTCGACGTCTTCCACCGCCCGCCGGGCCGTCTGCTGCATGAATTCACCGAGCTTGCCGCCGCCCGCGTGCAGCCCGGGCGTGTCCACGAAGACTGACCTGCGCGTCCGGCCGCGTGAGGATGCCGGTGATCCGGTTGCGCGTGGTCTGCGGCCGCGGCGACACGATCGCGAGCTTCTGGCCCACCAGTCGGTTCAGCAGCGTCGACTTGCCGGCGTTCGGGCCGCCCGATCAGCGACACGAATCCGGCGCGATGCTCGCTGGCCGTGCTCGGGCTCGCCGGGCCGGCCCGCTTGCTCATCGGTGGAGCAGCCCGGTCCACAGGCGCGCGGGCGCGCCGGCCTCGAGGATGTCCGCGCTCGCGCCGGTGCATGAGGTCCGCCTCGACGTGGATCGCGGTCGTCGTAGCCCACGAGATGCGAGGGTACCGTGGGTGACGAGCAGATCGAGCTCGAGCGCCAGCGGCACACCGACGCGTCGCGCCTGCGCGCCGCGCCGTCTCGGCCGAGATCACGATCTGACCGACGAGCTGCATCTGGAGCGTCGGGCGCCTCCAGCGGAAACGCCAGCACGTCGGTGCGACGGCCGATGCCGCGATAGCGCGTGTTCATCCGGCGGATCTCGGCGTCGTCCACGATCGCCACCTCGACGGCGCCGCCCGGCGACCCACCGCGGCCAGCGCCGGCGCGCGGCGCGGACCACGACGCGCGAGCCTGGATGGGGACCTGACGCTGGCGGTTGTCGATGGCCGCCGGCATCAGGGAGCGCCGGCGGTCGCCTCGTCCTCGGCGCCGGGCGCGGCGGCCGCCGAGCCGTCGGCGGGGCGCGCCCTGCCCGGGTGCGGGCCTCGTGAGCGCCGTAGGCGCGGATGATGGCCGACACCAGCCGGTGCCGGACGACGTCCTGCTCGTCGAAGTAGACGAACGTGATGCCCGGGCACGCCGCCGAGAATCGGCCTGGATCTCGATCAGCCCCGAGTGGCGGGACGCCGGCAGGTCGACCTGCGTGACGTCGCCGGTGATCACCATCTTGGAGTTGAAGCCGAGGCGGGTGAGGAACATCTTCATCTGCTCGGTGGTGCTGTTCTGGGCCTCGTCGAGGATGATGAACGCGTCGTTGAGCGTGCGGCCCCGCATGTAGGCCAGCGGCGCCATCTCGATGGCGCCCTGCTCCATGCAGGCGCGGCGACCTTCTCGGCCTCCAGCATGTCGTAGAGCGCGTCGTAGAGCGGCCGCAGGTAGGGGTGGACCTTCTCGTAGAGATCGCCGGGCAGGAAGCCGAGGCGCTCGCCCGCCTCGACCGCCGGGCGAGTCAGCACGATGCGCGCGACCTCGCGCTTCATGAGCGCCGACACCGCCATGGCCACCGCCAGGAAGGACTTGCCGGTGCCGGCCGGGCCGATGGCGAAGACCATGTCGTGGCCACGGATGGCGTCGACGTAGCGCTTCTGGCCGCGCGTCTTGGGCGTGATCCACTTCTTGCGCGAGGGGACGGCGATGGCGTCGCTGAACACCGCCTTGAGGTCGACGCTGCCGTCGTCGGCGACCATCCGGACCGCCGCCCGCACCTCGCCCGAGCGCAGCGGAGCGCCCGAGCGGACCAGATCGGCCAGCTGGGTCAGCGCGCGCTCGGCTCTCAGCACCTGGCGCTCATCGCCCTCGCAGGGTGATGTCGTGACCGCGAGCCACGATGCGGACGTCGAGCTGCGATTCGAGCGTGCGGAGGTGGCCGTCGTTGCTGCCGAGGAGGTCGCCCAGGTCGACGTCGGGGGCCAGCGACAGCCGGCGCGTGATGGTGGTCGCTTCGCTCAACGCCTATCGTTCCTGGGCCCAGTCTACCACGTGGGTCCGCACGCCCTCGGGCCTCCGGCCGCCGGCGCTCAGTGCTTGCGCTCCGGGGCGAGCTCGGGCAGGGCCAGGCGGATGTGCAGCTCGCGCAGGCGCTCCGGTGGCACTTCAGATGGAGCCTGCATCAAGCAGATCTTGCGCGGCCTGATTCATCGGAAACGCAATGACTTCTCGGATGTTGCGCTCGCCGGCCAGCAGCATCACGATGCGGTCGATGCCCGGCGCCGAGCCGCCGTGCGGCGGCGCGCCGTAGCGGAAGGCGTTCAGCATGCCGCCGAAGTGCGCCTCGACGTGCGTCGCGGCTGTAGCCGGCGATGGCGAAGGCCTTGTACATGATGTCGGGCAGGTGGTTGCGGATGGCGCCGCTCGACAGCTCCACGCCGTTGCACACGATGTCGTACTGGTAGGCCTTGATCGTGAGCGGGTCCTGCGTCTCGCAGCGCGTGCGAGTCCGCCCTGCGGCATCGAGAACGGGTTGTGGCTGAAATCGATCTTGCCTGTCTCCTCGTCGCGCTCGTACATCGGGAAGTCGACGATCCAGCAGAAGCGGAACGCGTTCTTCTCGACGAGATCCAGATCTTCTCCGAGCTTGACGCGAGCCCGCCCGGCCAGACGCTCGGCCGCCGCCCGCGCGTCGCAGACGAAGAACACCGCGTCGCCGTCGGCCGCGCCGGTGGCCTGCCGCAGGGTGGCCAGCCGCGGCTCGTCCAGGAAGCGCGCGATCGGCCCCTTGGCGGCGCCCTCGGCCAGCGATGACGTAGCCGAGCCCCGGCGCGCCCTGCTCGCGCGCCCACTGGTTCATGCGATCGAAGAAGCTCCGGGGCTGGACCGCCGCCTGCGGCGCCCGCACCGCCCGCACCACCGCGCCCTTGTCGATCGCCCCCGCGAACACCGTGAAGCCCGAGCCGCGGAAGACCTCGGTGACGTCGCTCAGCACGAGCGGGATCCTGCAGATCTGGCTTGTCGGTGCCGTAGCGCGCCATGGCCTCGTCGAAGGCGATGCGCGGGAACGGCACCGGCGTCACCGCCGCCTCGCGCCGAACTCCGGTGAACACGCCGTGCAGCACCGGCGCGAGCGCGGCGAAGACGTCGTCCTGGGTCACGAACGACATCTCGAGATCGAGCTGGTAGAACTCGCCGGGCGAGCGGTCGGCGCGGCCGTCCTCGTCGCGGAAGCACGGCGCGATCTGGAAGTAGCGATCGAAGCCGGCGACCATCAGCAGCTGCTTGAACTGCTGGGGCGCCTGCGGCAGCGCGTAGAACTTGCCGGGGTGGATCCGGCTCGGCACCAGATAGTCGCGCGCGCCCTCCGGCGAGGACGACGTCAGGATCGGCGTCTGGAACTCGGTGAAGCCGCCGGCGATCATGCGCCGGCGGATGCTGCGCGATGACCTGGCTGCGCAGCAGGATGTTGCGGTGCAGCTGCTCGCGGCGCAGGTCGAGGAACCGGTAGCGCAGCCGCGTCTCCTCGGGATACTCCGCCTCGGCGTTGACCTGGATCGGCAGCGTGTCGGCCGTCGACAGCACGGTCAGCTCGGCCACCGCCACCTCGACCTCGCCGGTCGCCAGCTTGGGGTTGATGGCCGCCGGCGCGCGCGCCACCACCTGGCCTGTCACGTTGATCACGCTCTCCAGCCGGACCGACTCGGCGGCGGCGAAGGCCGGGCTGCCGGTGTCGAACACGCACTGGGTCAGGCCCTCGTTGTCGCGCAGGTCGATGAAGAGCAGATGGCCGTGGTCGCGCTTGCGATGGACCCAGCCGGCCAGCCGGGCCGCCACGCCGACGTCCTTGGCCCGCAGCTCGCCGCAGGTGTGGGTGCGATACGACGTCGTCGTCATCCGCGCTCCCGCGTGCCGGTGAGCGGCTTCACGGTGACCGCGCCGGAGGCCTCGGGAGCCGCGAAGCCCCAGAAGCCGTGACGGGTGAAGTCGTCGAGCTGCTTGCCGAAGTTCTTGCGTCGGAGCCTCGACGGAGACCAGGTAGCCGTCCCCGCGCAGCCGGCGCGCGGCGGCCAGGGCCGAGGTCAGGTCCGCGTGGCCGTCGACCACGAGCGCCAGACGCCGGGGCGCTGTCGTGGGGCCGCGGCCTCGTGCACGGCGGCGCCGGTCCGGTCCGAGAGGATCAGGATCAGGCGCTCGAAGCCGATCGAGAACCCGCAGGCGGGCACGTCCCGCCCCGAGCAGCTTGCCCACCATCCGGATCGTAGCGCCCTCCGCCAGCGATGGACGATGGGAAGGCCGGCGACGACATCTCGAAGATCGTGCCCGTGTAATACCCCATGCCGCGCACGAGCGTGGGGTCGAACGCCACCCGCGTTCCGGTCGGCAGGTCGCCGTTCGCGGTGCGGATGATCGCGGCGAGCCAGTCGAAGGCCTCGCCGGCATCCTGGCCCACCGAGGATCGCAGGGCCTCGAACGCGGGCTCGCCCTTCTGCAGCGTGGGCAGCAGCTGCTCAGAATCGAGCCACCGCCGCGCCGTCGTAGCCGGCCTCCCGGAGCTCGCTCACCACGCCGTCCGGACCGATCTTGTCCAGCTTGTCGAAGATGATGAAGAAGCCGCCCTGGGCGGCCTCGGCGATGCCGCAGTGCCGGGCGATCAGGGCGAGGATGCGGCGATCGTTGATGCGCACGGTGAGATCGGACAGCCCGAGCCGGGCCAGCGCCTCCGAGGTCGCCAGGATCAGCTCGATCTCGACCACCGGCGAGGACACGCCGAGCACGTCGATATCGCACTGCGTGAACTGGCGGAACCGCCCCTTCTGCGGCCGCTCGGCGCGCCACACCGGCCCGATCTGGATGGCCTTGAGCGGGTCGGGCAGCCGCGCGTGGTTCTCGGCGTAGTAGCGGGCCAGCGGCACGGTGAGGTCGTAGCGCAGGCCAAGGTCGGCCAGCTTCGCGCTCGCCCTCGCGAAGGGCGGCGTCCAGATCCTCGCCGCGCTTGAGGACCTTGAAGATCAGCTTCCGTTGTCGCCGCCCTCGCTGCCGATGAGCAGCGGCAGGCTCCTCCAGCGCCGGCGTCTCGATCCGCCGGAAGCCATAGCTCCGGTAGACCGTGACGATCTGCTGCGCGGCCGGTGTCGCGCAGCTCGACCTCGTCGGGCAGGACGTCGCGCATGCCACGCGGTGGCGTCGTGGCCAGCGTCACCCGGGGGCCTTCACGGGCGGCGAGGTCCGGCGAGGCAGCGACGACGAGCCATCGAGGAGCGCCGGGCAGTGATCAGGGCGACGGGCGCAAGCGTGCCGACGTCACTCCGACGACGTCAGGATGATCTGGGTCTCACCCACCGTGTTGAACATGTTCGTGAAGCGCACCACCGCGACGACCAGGCGCGGCGTGGTGCCGTCCTCGGACGGGATCGCGCCGAGCGCCGAGATCGTCCCCTCGAAACCCGAGTTGACGGTCTGGAAGCGGTAGCCGCCCGGGCCCTTGAAGATCACGGCGAGCCTGCCCGGAAACTGATTCTGCGGGACGACGATCTCGTCGACACCGTCGCCGTCGAGGTCCACCGCCAGCGGATACGGCTCGGGCTTGTGCGGGTAGCTGCGGCCGCCGCGCTCGATCTGCGTCTTCACCATGAGGGTCGTCGCGCCGCCTCCGACGAGCGCCGCCGAACGGAACAGCTCCTCGGAGTCCAGCGCGATTCTCATCCGGCTCTGGTCGTCCACGAAGGCCAGCGTGCGCGAGCCCTTGCCCGCGATATTCGACAAGGTCGCGCCGGTCGCCCGGAACATGCTCGGGACTCGCACCCGGGTGTCGGTCACCAGCTTGTTGCCCCGGATCGTGGCTTTCATGACGTCGCCCTTCTTGAAGAAGGTGCTCTCGTTGAAGGGCGACAGCCACAAGGCCTTCTTGATCCCCGTCGCCCGTCTCGTCGACGGCCAGCAGGATGTCGCTGGAGTCCGTGATGACCAGCGTCGGCTTGCCGTCACCGGACGATCCCAGGATGAAGGAGGTCATCAGGATCGACGGGTGTTCGTGATAGCGATTGACGACCACGTGGAGCGTTCCATCGCCGGTCAGCTCGGCGAGCTGCACGCTGAACACCTGGCCTCGCACGTCGGTCCGGTAGGTCCACTCGGCCTCGAGGGTATTGCCGGAGATCCGGTAGAGGAAGACGCGCTCGCCCTCGGTGACCACCAGCCGCGGGATCTTGTCTTTCGACGACACCGCCACATCCATGGAGGTGACGGCGAACGGGAACTTGGCGACCTCGCGCAACGGGATGGCCCCTTCGCCGCTCGAGGCGCTGCGGCGTCGAGATCGCCCGTGAGAAGCCGGGAGAGGAACGAGCGCGGCGGGTTGGGCGTCTGATTGTCCCGCGTCTTGGTGGACGCCGAGAAGTCGCCCTTGGGCGCCGTCCTGATGGACGGCGGCACGAAGAGCGCGGTCGACAGCAACGGGGTCGGCCCGGGGAAGGTGAACAGCCTGACGTCCATGAAGGGCTTGCTCTGAGTGCGCGTGAACGCAATGACCAGGAGGTTCTCGGCCTTGAACCGCGCCGCCAGCGGCGCGAGCCCCTTGCCGTCCAGCAGATCCGCGCGACTGATCCCCTGCCGTCCGAGCCACATCGTTCATGGCGTCACCCATGCCGACCTGGAACGCGTCCCGATCGGTTGAGGGTGCGGAGACTTCCTGCACGACCGCCTCCGCGACGTCCGGCTTGACTCGACATCGACGACCGACAGGAGGCTCAGCCTGACCTTGCCCGACGAGACACGGGCCCTGTCCCCGGGCCGAACGTCGGTGCCCTGGGCTCGCCGTGCCTGTCGAATAGGCTTCGAACACCTGCTTGAACCTGCATCCGCCCGACGGCCTGCTCGGTCCGGCCGAGGGAGGCCCCGGTCTTGGGGTGCCGCAGCTCGCGCCCCTCGCGATAGATCTCCATGTCGATGCCCGCGACGACGCCATCCTTCTTGCCGAGCCCCAGCGTCACCGTGGTGTCCTTGACCCTCGATCACGTCGCCATCCACCTTCGGGAAGAGGCTGATGATCTCATCGGTGAGCACGCTCAGGCTGGGGGGCGCCGTGACGGGCCTTGACGGCGCGCTCTGGGCTCTCGAGGTGGCCACCGGTCACCAGGCCGACGAGGAGGGCGAGAACCAGTACCCGACCGGAGCCGGGAGGACATGACGCAACCGGCCTCCGAACATGGACCGAGGCTAGCCCACGGGTTGGGGAGAGTCAAGGAAACGACGAAACGAAGCGGGCATGGGCGATGCTGCCACCTATGCCCCGCCGTTACCGCCGACTGCTCGTAGCTAGCTTACTAGAAGGACAACCTCACCGCGCGTGGTGAACGCGTAGGCATCGCGAGAATCGCGATGGGTGATGGTCGGGTTGGCCGCGCTGGCACCAGCGCAGGTCGCGCAAGCCTCCGCGCGTATCCAGCGCGCCGCCAGCGTTGAGCCAGGCACCGATCATGTCGAGCGAGGCGTTCGGGCAAACTTCCAGCCCCATCGCCGATGTTCATTTCAGTACCGATGTAGTTGGAGTCACCCTTCGAGAAGCTGTTCTGACTGATGATGGTGCGCGTGGTTCCGGCGGACACCCGTGTCGGTGTCGACCTTCTCGGCCGTCCACGTCGGGCTGACCACCCCGAAGAAGGCCAGGGCCGGCGTCAGGCTGTAGGTCGCCCGGACGCCGAAGCCCGCGCGCCCGTACCGGTCGTAGCCGACGTTCGTGGTCATACCGCCGTTGTTCAGACCTCGTACCGAAGTCCGCGTCGCTGAGGGCCAGGATGGCGCCCCACGTCGCGTAGTACCCGGTGTCCGTGTCCAGCGGCTCGAAGTAGTGGATGCCCTGGGCCAGGCTGTCGCGAGCCTTGTTACCCGGGCTGTACACGCCGCGAGCCTCGAGGAGCAGCGGACCGAGCCGACCAGCTACCGATGACGTCGAACAGGAAGGAGGACATGCTTGCCATCGACCGGCTTCCTGTCGCCGCTCGAGGTGCCCGACCACGCGAGGTAGTCACGGCTACCCCACTGGAAGATAGAACGTCGGATCGAGGCCGAACGCACCGAAACGCCAGCGCGCGTCGAACACCGATCGTGTGCCGGGTCTCGTGCATCGCCGTGGAGCCGTTGGTCACGTTGTCCGCGTTGCCGAACGCGGACGCGGAGTTCGTGGTGGTGTGGCGTTGCTGCCGTTGCCTTCGCGTCGGTGAAGTGACGGTCGACCGACGCACGCCGGGCCGACGCGCTCGTCGTGCCCTCGGCGTAGAAGAGCGAGTACAGCGGCTTGATGTCGAGCCCCTTCCACGGCTGGAACTCGGGGCTCGTGATGATGGCGAAGTCGTTGCCGCGGGTGGGCTTGCCACCAAGGCGAGCGGTAATGCCGCGCCGACGGCCGCCCCCTTCGGTGCCGCGGTTGTCGCCGCTGTTCTCATCCTCCACCATCACGTAGGCGAAGTTCATGAGAAAGTTCGGCGCGAAGGTGGTCTTCGTCGAGAGACCGGCGAAGTCACCGCTCGCGTAGGTGTTCTTGTAGGTGGCGATGCTGGCGAAGGGCTGCAGACCAGCGCGCGCCATCGTCTCGACCGGGATGAACGGCATCACGCTGTCCTTACCGGTCAGCGGGAACTCCGTGTACAGCCACTTGATCTCGATGATGCCCGTCGTGTCCGTGTTGAGACCGGCGTCCGACGTGGTGCCCGGGTGGGCACGGGAGCAGCCGAGCGTGGCGGTCGCTCTGGTTCTTCGCCGTGGCCGCCGCCGCAGGAGCCGACCTGACCGTAGGTCAGGTCCAACTCGAGGCCCATGACGGCCTTCACCCGACCGACCTCGAACGTGAAGTCCGGGCGGAAGCGGGTTCTGGCGTACCACTCCTGGTCACTGTCGCGGGAGAAGTTGCCTTCCGAGTAGTTCTTGCCGACAGACATCACCTGGTCGAACAGACCGGTGATCGTCACCTTCGGCGTCTGCGCCAGCGCCGGCGGGACCAGCATCGCCAGCATGGCAACAGCGAGCACTGCAGCTAAGACCATCCGTCTCATGCACTGCCTCCTCAGTTGTAGGTGCGTTTCGCTCCGACCACTCTGCAAAGCGACATCACCAACAGTTGCTGGGAGATAGCTGGAACAACGAGTCGTTTGTACCCCGGTGGGACGAATAGCGTCAAGAAAAAACGCCCTTTTCCGCGGTCTGTCCAAACGAAGGGTTCAGCCCCCTTCTCCCATCGACTTCAGGCGCTCCAAAGCCGCTTGACCAAAGGCCGTATTGGGATCGAGCTGCCTCACCTGCCGAAAGGCTGCCTTGGCCTCTTCGCTGCGGTTCTCGGCCACCAGGACCAGGCCCAAGTTGTAGTAGGCAGCCTGCATCTGAGGATCGAGGGATAGGGCAAACCGAAGCGAGCTCTCCGCCTCGGGGTAGCGGCGAAGGTTGTAGAGCGCCAGACCGAGATTCTGGTGGACGTAGTCGGGCACGCCGAGGGTCGGGAGCGCCAGGGCCTTCCGGTAGGACGCCACGGCGTCCTCCCAGCGTCCGTTCTCGGCGTAGGCGGTCCCGAGGTGGAAGTGGGCGTCGGCCGACTTGGGATCGATCTCGACGGCCTTGCGCAGCTCGGGAATGGCCAGATCGGGGCGGGCGAGCTCGAGGTAGCACCAGGCCCAGCGTGTCGTGGTACTCGGCCACGTACGGGTCGACGCCCACCGCCTCCTTCAACGCCGCCGAGCGCGGGTGAGAGCTGACGGTCCTTGAGGTGCGTGAGGGCGCGCTCATAGGCGGCCTGGGCACGAAGCCGGTCCGTCTCCGCAACGTACGTGGAGGCGCACGCGGTCGCCAGGAGCGCGACCAGCGTCAGCGCAAGCCCGCGTCGTGTTGACACCTTTGTCCCTCCCATGTAGCCTGCACTCGTGCCCACCTACGAGTACGAGTGCGGCAAGTGCCGCCGTGTCTTCGAGATCCGCCAGCGCATCTCCGAGCCGCCGCTCACGAAGTGCGACGTCTGCGGCGGCGCCGTGCACCGGCTGCTCTCGGCCGCGCCCTTCATCCTCAAGGGCGAGGGCTGGTACGTCACCGACTACCCGTCCGAGTCTCGCAAGAAGGCGCGCGAAGCCGAAAGATCTTCGAGCGGCTCGACCGACTCGTCCCCCAAGCCGAGACGAAGTCCGAGGCCAAGACCGACGGAAGAAGTCCGAGCAAGACCGACAGAAGTCCGAGGCCAAGACCGACGGAAAGAAGTCCGAGGCCAAGACCGACGGAACATCGTCTGGCTCGAAGTCGGACGGCGGCGGCTCGAGCACTAGCGGCGCCTCCTCGGGCGCGCGCGGCATCGACGAAGTCCGACTGACGACAACCGGTGTTCCCCGCCGGGCGCGCAGGAGCGCCTCGGCGCTGCCCTCGCGCACCGCGATCTCCAGTCGTCCCCCGAGCCGACGAGCGCTCCCGGCCGGCCCGGCTGCAGGTCGCCGTACGTGCCGACCAGGGGCACCTGTCGCCCGCCGACCCGGATCATCAGCCGACCGTCCAGTGGCTCCACCGAGCGGGCGTGGATGGACGTGATGAGGTTGCCGAAGCGGTCCGTGTGCACGACCGCACCGGCGACGCTGCCCGTCACCTCGCGCACCTCGGGCCAGACGAGCCGGACGGGATCGCGCGATCGGCGGCCCCAGGCGTCCGGCGTCGACGCCCAGCGCCAGGTGCGCGGCGGCGGGCGCGAACACGTCGCGGCCGTGGAACGTGCGGCTCACGACGCGCAGCCGGTAGTCCGGAGCTTCCAGGTCGGAAGGCGCGCCAGCCGTCACCCCGGAGAAACGGGGTGAACAGCCCGTTGTCCGGCCCGACGAAAACCTGGCTCGTCGCGCGATCAGGGCCACGCCGCGCCGGGCGGTGCCGACGCCGGGATCCACCACGGCCAGGTGCACGGTGCCCGCGGGGAAGAACGGCGCGGCCGCCTCGAGGGCCAGGGCGCCTTCGGTGATGTCGTGGCGCTCGACCTCGTGGGTGACGTCGACGAGCTGCAGGGACTGGCGGGCGGCGTGGGCGATGCCGAGCATGACGCCCTTCATCTCCGCGACGTACGCGTCGCGGAGGCCGAAGTCGGTGGTCAGCGTGACGATTCCGGCCACACGCGTGGGGCGCGCCGCGGCGCTCACCGATCGCGATCCACGACGAAGTCCGCCACCAGGGACAGCGATCTCGCGCTCCTCGGAGGGCGCGAACAGCCTCCAGATCGCGCCTTGGCCGCCCGGGCGTAAGGCCTGCGCGCGGCCCGCGCGTACTCGACACCCTCGGCCTCCAGCACCAGCCGGCGGATGTCCTCGATCTCGGCGGTCTCCAGGGTGCGGCGGCGCAGCAGCGCCCGCACCCGCTCGGCCTCGGCCGGTGGCACGCGCTCGAGCATGGCGATGAGCGGCAGCGTGCGCTTGCCCTCGCGCAGATCGGCGCCGATCGCCTTGCCGAGCCGCGTCCTGGTCGGCGTCGAAGTCGAGCGCGTCGTCGGAGATCTGGAACGCGATACCGATGTCCAGCCCGTAGCGGGTGCAGCGCCTCCGGTCCGCGCGGGCCGGCAGCGGCGCCGAGCAGCGCGCCGATCCGGCAGCACGCCGACATGAACGACGCGGTCTTCTGGGTGATGATCCGCGTGTAGTCGGCCTCGGAGGTCAGCCCGCTGCGCTTGAGCTGCAGCTGGAACACCTCGGCCTCGGTCATCGAGACGGTGGCCCGGGCGAGCGTCTCCATGACGCCCCGATCGTTGTCGCGCACGAGCATGGCGAACGACTTCGAGTAGAGGTGATCGCCCACCAGCACGGAGGCGTCGCACGCCCCACTGCGCGTTGGCCGACGGCCGGCCGCGCCGCAGCGGCGCTTCGTCGACGACGTCGTCGTGGATGAGAGTCGCGGTGTGCAGCAGCTCCACCACGCAGGCCAGGCCGCACCGCGCGGAGGTCCGCGGTACTCGGCCAGCCGCGCCGCCAGCAGCAGGAGGATCGGGGCGGAGGCGCTTGCCGCCGGCGCCCGCGATGTAGCTGCCCATCTCCTGGATGAGCGGCGACCGGCGAGTTCAGCTCGCGGCGGATCTCGGCCTCGACCGCGGCCAGGTCGTCGCCGACGAGCGCGGCCACGCGCTCCTTGAGGATCCGTTCGAGGGTGGGCGTGGCCACGCAGCCTGCGCTACTTGGGAACGACGCGATCGCGCACCTGCACCTCGGCGACCGGGCGCGGTCGTCTGGACCTCGGCCAGCGAGAATCTCTCGCGCGTCTCGGTGACTGCGCGCGGTCGCCGACCTCGTCGTCCAGCTCGCCCAGCACCTCGCCGGTCACCGGATGCACGATGGGAATTCGTGTCCCGGCGCAGGCTCACGAGCGTGCCGGGCGCACGCCGTCCACCGAGGTGAGGTCGATGACGATCCGGGTGGTGCTCCACGAGGACGACGTAGCCACGCTTGGGGGGCTCAGGTCAGCCGCCGCCGGCTTGGGACGCGGCCGGCCTGACCGGAGGCGGCCGGCGCGGGCTGGGCGGCGGCTGCAGGCTGGCGTCGGCGCAGGCTGTGCGGGCGGCGCGGCCGACGGAGCCTGAGCGACCGACGCCGGGGCTGCAGCTGGGGCGACCGCTGGAGTCGTCGCGGAGCCGCGCGGCTGCCGGGGATCGACGCGCCGGCGCGGGACGGATCCACCGTCTGATACGGCACGCCCTGCCGCGGGCTGATCTTTCCGCCGCCGGGCGGCAGGCCGTACTTGGCCACGACCTCGGGCGGCGCGATGATCGCGCTCTTGCCGCGCAGCAGCGTGGTCATCGTCGTCGGGAGCTTGTCCTCCTCGACCCAGATGTACTCGGGCTCGCTGCGAACGTCGCCGAACCGCGGATTCTTGATGAGCAGCCAGCGCGTCTCGGCCGACTTGAGGTTGACGGTCGGCGCTCCGGGGTGACGGGCATGCCAGCGATCTGGCGTATAGCCGTTGCACCCGGAGACCGCGAGCATCGCGAGCGAGGAGTCCGACGACGTACCTGCGCGCTTCATGCGGCGTCTGACCATGAAGCACACGGCATAGCACAGGCGGCCCAGGCTCAGTCTTCCGGCCGGGGCTCCCAGGGGAACCGCTGCTCCTCGCCGCCGCTGGTCGAGACCAGCGGGCAGCCGGCGCGAGAAGAGGCGCGGTGCCGGTGATGGCCGAGATGCAGGTGACGTCGAGGTAGACCGTCCCGCGCCGGTCGAGCAGCATCGGGCACGACCCAGCCGGCCACGCTCCGAGGTTCCGCGCGCTCGCGCATGCGCCCGCTCGGGCCGGGCCAGCACGTCCTCGACGCTGCACGCTGCCGCTGGCGAACAGCGTCGCTCACCGCCAGCGGGTCGACGACCTGGAAGCGCTTGGATCTGCTCGAGCCCGGCGGCGATGAGGAACGGCACCCGCCGGACGTCGGCCTGCGTCCCCGTCATGTCCATCACCGGCGTCACCGCCGACCCGGATGCGGGCGCGCGTGATCCGCGCGCCGTCCGCCGGCCGCGGCCGCGGCGTCTCGGGCGGCGCCATGTAGCGCGGCGGCCGAGAAGCGCGGGTAGACGCGCAGCACCTACCGCGTGGCCGAGGATCTCCTCGTAGCGGCCGAGCAGCTTGCCGGTGATCGGATGCGCGGAACGGCCTCGCCCTTGCGGAAGATCGTGAACTCCCTGTCCGAGCACCGCGCCGGTCTCGGCGTTGACGTCGAGGAAGATCTCCGGCCCCTCCACCGAGACCACCACCGACCTCGATCGGCTGGAAGGCGTGGGCGAAGTCGCCGCGTCATCAGCCCGAACGTCGCCCCGACGCGGTCGGCCATGCCCGGCCTGGACCGGGCGGCGCCACGAGCAGGAGCAGCGCACGACGCAGGACCGACGAGCGCCTGGCGACAGCGCACGCCAGTCAAAACGTCACCGAGGGCTGGTGGACGCCGAACACCGCGCGCAGCCGCTCGCAGATCTCGCCCAGCGTCGCCGACGGCCTCGACCGCGTCCACCAGCAGCGGCATCAGGTTGGCGCGGCCGCGGGCCCCGGCCTCCAGCGCGTCGAGTGCGCGCCGCGCGCGGTCGGCGTCGCGGGTGCGCCGCAGCCGGGCCAGCCGCTCGGCCAGCGCCTCGCCGACGCCGGGGTCGAGCTGGAACAGGTTGGCCGGCGGCGGGTCGTCGGTGACGAACTCGTTCACGCCGACCACGATCCGCGTCTTGTCCTCCACCTCGCGCTGCCAGCGGTAGGCGGCGTCCTGGATCTCGCGCTGCATGAAGCCGATGGCGGCCACCGACGCCGCCCAGCTCGTCGATCCGCGCGATGTACGCCTCGGCGCCCGTCCTCGATGTCGCGGGTGAGGCGCTCGACGGCGAACGAGCCGCCCGAGGGGATCGGCGGTGTCGGCCACGCCCGACTCGTGCGGCCAGGATCTGCTGGGTGCGCAGCGCGATGCGCACCGCCGCGCTCGGTGGGCAGCGACAGCGCCTCGTCCATCGAGTTGGTGTGCAGCGACTGGCAGCCGCCCAGCACCGCGGCCAGCGCCTGCACGGTCACCCGCACGATGTTGTTCTCGGGCTGCTGCGCGGTGAGCATGCTAGCCGGCGGTCTGGGCGTGGAAGCGCAGCATCATGCGAGCGCGGATCGCGGGCGCCGAAGCGCTCGCGCATGATGCGCGCCCACAGCCGCGCGCGCCGCGCGGAACTTGCGCCACCTCCTCGAGGAGGTCGTTGTGCGCGTTGAAGAAGAACGAGAGCTGCGGGGCGAAGCGCGTCGACGTCGAGCCCGGCGTCAGCGCCGCCTCGCACGTAGGCGATGCCGTTGGCGAGCGTGAAGGCGACCTCCTGCACCGCGGTCGCAGCCCGCCTCGCGGATGTGGTAGCCGGAGATGGAGATGGTGTTCCAGCGCGGCACCTCGCGTCGCGGCAGCAGGCGAAGACGTCGGTGATCGAGCCGCATGCGACGGCGCGGGCGGGAAGATGTACGTCCCGCGCGCGATGTACTCCTTGAGGATGTCGTTCTGGACCGTGCCGTGCAGCGCGCTCGCGGCGACGCCCTGCCGCCGCGCCGACCGCCACGTAGAGGGCGAGCAGGATGGCGGCGGTGGCGTTGATCGTCATCGACGTCGAGACCCGCTCGAGCGGGATGCCCTCGAAGCAGCTCGTCGCATGTCCTCGAGCGAGGCGATCGACGACGCCGACCCGGCCGACCTCGCCGCGCGGCCATCGGCGTGGTCGGGGTCGTAGCCCATCTGCGTCGGCAGGTCGAAGGCGACCGACGAGCCCGGTCTGCCCCTGCTCGAGCAGGAAGCGGTAGCGCCGGTTGGTCTCGGCGGCCGTGCCGAAGCCGGCGTACTGCCGCATCGTCCACAGCCGCGAGCGGTACATGCCGGGATGCACGCCGCGCGTGAACGGGAAACTCGCCCGGCGTGTCCGGCCGCGGTCACGTCCGGCGGCAGATCGGCGGGGCCGTAGACACGCGCGGGCGCAGCGCCCCAGGGGTCGTGAACTCCGGCTTGCGCTCCTTACCGCTCACCGTCCACCTCACAGCGGAATGTTCCCGTGCTTGCGCGGCGGGTTGGCGTCCCGCTTGGTGCGCAGGCGCTCGAGCAGCGCACACAGCCGGGCCCGCGTGTCGCGCGGCTCGATCACCTCGTCCACGTAGCCCCGCTCGGCCGCGATGTAGGGATTGGCGAACTTCTCCCGGTACTCGCGGGTCTTGGCCTTCCCGGAACGTGCGGCCGCGTCGGGCTGCCGCCTCCATCTCGCGCCGGTAGAGCACGTTGACCGCGCCCTCGGGCCCCATCACGGCGATCTCGGCGGTGGGCCAGGCGAAGTTCGCGTCGCCGCGGATGTGCTTGGAGCGACATGACGTCGTAGGCGCCGCCGTAGGCCTTGCGCGTGATGACCGTCAGCTTGGGCACCGTCGCCTCGCAGTAGGCGTAGAGCAGCTTGGCGCCGTGGCTGGATGATGCCGCCGTACTCCTGGTGCGGTGCCCGGGCAGGAAGCCGGGCACGTCCTCGAAGGTGACGAGCGGGATGTTGAAGCAGTCGCAGAAGCGCACGAAGCGCGCGCCCTTCACCGAGGCGTTGATGTCGAGGCAGCCGGCCAGGTGCGCCGGCTGGTTGGCCACGATGCCCACCGGGCGCCCGCCGAGCGCGGCCGAAGCCGACCACGATGTTGGGCGCGAAGGCCGCGTGCACCTCGAAGAAGTAGTGGTCGTCGAGCACGCTGCGCAGCACGGTCCTTCATGTCGTACGGCTTGTTCGGCTGCTCCGGCACCAGCGTCTGTAGGACTTCGTCCCGGCGATCGACCGGGTCGCGCGGTGGGCCGCAGCGGCGGATCCTCGAGGTTGTTGGACGGCAAGAACGTCAGCAGCTCGCGGATCAGCGCCGAGGCATCCTCCTCGCCGTCGGCCGCGAAGTGCGCCACCCCGGAGGTCGCGCCGTGCGTGCGCCGGCGCCGCCGAGCTCCTCGGCGGTGACGGCCTCGTGCGTCACGGTCCGGATGACGTCGGGCCCGGTCACGAACATGTAGCGACGTGTTCTTGACCATGAACACGAAGTCGGTGATGGCCGGCGAGTACACCGCGCCGCCGGCGCACGGGCCCATGATCGCGGAGATCTGCGGCACGACGCCGGAGGCCAGCGTGTTGCGCAGGAAGATGTCGGCGTAGCCGGCCAGCGAGACGACGCCCTTCCTGGATGCGGGCGCCGCCCGAGTCGTTGAGGCCGATGACCGGCGCGCCGGTCTTCATGGCGAGGTCCATGACCTTGCAGATCTTCCGCGCGTAGGCCTCGGACGAGCGAGCCGCCGAAGACGGTGAAGTCCTGCGCGAACACGAAGACCGGCCGGCCGTGGATGCGGCCCGAGCCGGTGACCACGCCGTCGCCGGGCACCCGCTGCTCGCTGCATCCCGAAGTCGTGGCTCTGGTGGACGACGAGCTTGTCCACCTCCAGGAACGAGCCGGGATCGAGCAGGAGCTCCAGACGCTCGCGCGCCGTTTTCTTTCCCGCCTTGTGCTGGCGGCGGATCCGCTCCTCGCCGCCGCCGAGCTCGGCTTGCGCGTGTCGCCGGCGTAGCTCCTCGAACTGGTCGGACGCAGACATTGGTCTAACTGTGGGCACTGCGTCGAGGAAAGTCAACGGATTTATCCACTTACAATACGATCCCTCCGCATTGAATACGCCGCAGTTTCCACGGATAATCCAGCCGCATGCAGCCGTGGATCCAGATCGTTCTGATCGTCGTGTGCGGTGGCGCTCACGGCCGCGCTCGTGGCGCGCGATCCTCGCGGCCCGCGCGACGCTCCGGCACGCCGCCTCGGTGCTCGAGATCGTCGAGCAGGAGCTTCGCCCGCTCGTCGGACAGGTCCACGGCCTCACCGACGACCTCGCGCGACCTCACCCGCGAGACCCGGCGCGAGGTCGAGCGGATCGGCGAGGTCACCGAGCACGTGCAGAGCGGCCGCCGACGGCGTGAGCCGGCTGGTGGGCGCGCTGGCGGGGCTCGCCCGCGCGGGCCAGGCCGTCGGTCTGGTGGCGGGCATTCGCCGCGGCGTCGACGTGTTCGTGGAGCTGGATGCGAGCGCGAATCGAAGGAGGCAACCATGGCAGATGAGCGAAACGACGCGGCGGATACCTGGGCTGGTCTCTTCCTCGGCGGCGTGGTGGGTGGCGCCGACGGCGCTGCTCCTGGCTCCGCACACGGGCCGCGGAGACGCGCGAGATGCTGACCGAGCGTGGCAACGAGTTCGCCCGGCGCGCCCAGGACGTTCGCCGACCGACGCCCAGGGGCGCGCGCGGCGAATGGATGGACAAGAGCCGCGAGTCTGTTCGAGGAGCAGACGCAGCGGCTGATGACGGCCTTCGAGGCCGGCCGCGACGCCATGCGCGACGAGATGCGCAAGGGGCCCGCCACGCCGCGTGGCTGAGGTCGAGCTCCCCAACCTCGAAGGAGCTGGAGGAGGCGCGCGACAAGGCGTTCAGCCGCCGGGTCGCGCTCACCACCGCCATCTACGCGGTGGTCGCTGGCCATCGCCTCGCTCGGCGGCAGCAACGCGATGAAGGAGATGCTGCTGGCCCAGCAGGAGGCCAGCAACCAGTGGGCCTTCTACCAGTCCAAGGTCATCCGCGAGCACCTCAACCGCGGCAACAAGATGGTCATCGAGGCCCAGCTCGCCGAGCCGTCCACACTCAAGGGCGCGGACGCGCGAGAAGTTCGAGGCGCTCGCCCGGAAGTTCGCCGACGAAGAGAAGCGGATGAACGCCGACAAGAAGGAGATCGAGCCCAAGGCCAAGGCCGCCGAGGTCGCGCGTGACCGCAACCAGGCCACGGATCCGTACTTCGACTACGCCGAGGTCCTGCTGCAGATCGCGATCGTCACCGCCTCGATTTCGATCCTGTCCGGGTCGCGCCCGACCTTCGGCTTCTCACTCGTTCTGGCGGTGCTCGGCGTCCTGCTCTCGGTGAACGGCTTCACCCTGCTCGTGCACCTCCCGTTCTTCCACGCATACTGACCGCCACGGATACTGACGGCCGCGACGCGGCCGCCAGTATCCCCGGCCCTCAGGTCGATCAGCGGCGTCGCGTGACCGGACGGTGGGCCTTGTGCTCGGGCCCTTGCGTCGCTCCCGCCGTGACGGCCGCTCGACCTTCAGCTCCATGAGCACCCAGGAGCCCCCCGTCCCCGGAGGGAATCCATTGCATGCGATACACCACACCGGCGTCCCCGTAGCGTGTCGTCGAGCCATTCGCCATCGCCCGTCTCCTTCGGAAAGCGACGGCGCCGATGCCCCGCTCAGCCGGCGTGGGCTCGACGTCGTCGATCTCAGGATGTGACCCGGGCGTCAGCGGTGGGCGGCGCGCGGGACGAGGGCGAGCAACGGGGCAGGCTGCCCACTGGCCGCTCGGGCCGCGACGCGCGGCGACGAACGCGGCGATGAGCCCGACGAGCGCGATGCTCGCGGGCACCACCGCCGAGCTGTGATCCCAGACGAGCGTGGCGGCTTCGTCACCGTCGGCACCGTCGTAGAGTCCGCCGATCCAGGTGGGATCGGGGACGACGATGGCCGCCACGATCGGCGCGACGAAGGCCGCGAAGACCAGGACCAGCGCCACCGCACGTCGCGCCGGACTGGCATGTCGTGACAGTATCTCAGAAACGGCGGAAGACCGCGTCCACCCGCCGTCGTCACGCAGGAAGCGCAGGACCGTCTCGTCCGTGGTCGTCCGAGAGCCGCACGCGCGCCGTTGCCGTCGGAGCCCTGATAGCGCACCTGGCCCGGACGCACGACGAGCAGGCTCCCGTGAAACGTCCGATCGCCCTGGATCGAGGTACATGGTCCCCTTGAACGCGCCGTCCGTCGCGATGGTCAGCGTCGCGACCGCGTGCCCCAGCGGGCTCGTGACCCGGCCCTTCCATTCGCCGCTGAGGTCGGCGGCCGTCTGGATCGGGACGGCGGTGACGCAGCCCACGGTGAGGAGCGCGACGAGCGCCGGCCATCGGAGTCTCGTTCTCACGAAAGCGCTCGCGGTCGGGCGATGAGACCGTAGCGAAAGCCCAGGCCGAAGACGAGCAGGATCAGGCCGAAGGCGCAGACGATGGTAGGCCCCGGTGGGCAGGTCGAGCGCGGCGGAGGCCACCATGCCGAGGACGCTGACCAGCGTGCCGAAGCCCCATCCGATCAGCAGGCGCGCCAGCACCGATCCCGCCGAGCGTGACGCCGGCCAGGGCGCGGGCACGATCAGATAGGAGAACACTCAGCAGCACGCCGGCGACGCGGACGGAGCTGGCCACCACCACGCCGAACGACGCGTAGAAGAGAAAATCCCAGAGCCGCACCCGCCAGCCCTGCTCGGTACGCCGCGTCGGGATCGGTCGAGATGAGGAAAGAACGGGCGGCGGCAGAGCCAGTGCAGCAGCGCCGACGAGCGCGTACAGGCCCGCGACCCTGGCGACCTCCAGCGGCCGCCACCGCCAGCAGATTGCCGACGAGCATGCCGCGCACGTGCTCGGCGCCGTGCGCGCGCGATCGGCCACCAGCACGGCGGCGGCCGACGAGACCGCGTACACCACGCCGATCACCGCCTCCTGCGAGACGTGCCGGCGCCGGCTCCGCGCTGAGCGCGAGGACCACGGCGCCCACCATGGTGGCGGCCAGCGCGTACACGTAGGACTGCCAGGTCTCCGGTGTCGTAGCCGAAGAGAAAGCCGGCGGTGGCGCCCAGGGCCGGCGATCTGCGCCATGGCGATGTCCACGAAGACGACCTCGCGCGCGAGCACGTGGACGCCGAGATAGGCGTGGATCCCGGTCAGCACCAGGCACATGAGGAACGGCGCCCACAGGATGGCGACCAGATCGGCGAGCACTACTGCAGCGCCTTGGCCAGCGTGGTGATGTTGTAGTCGATCGCGGCTGACGTAGTTGTCGGCGCCCTTGACGGCGCCCACCGCCGAGGCCATCACGAACGCCTTCGCGCCCGCCTCCTCGGCGATGCGATTGGCGAGTTTGACGTCGTTCCAGGGCTCGACCAGGATCACCTTGATCTTTTCGTCCTTCATTTGACGGATCGAGGCCGACCAGATGCTGAGGCGACGGCGGGATTCCAGGCCGGTCCTCGACGGTCGCAGCCTGCATCAGGCCGAACCGGGTGAGGAAGTAGATGTAGCACCGGATGAAAGACGACGACCTTGCTGCCTCGCACCGGCTCCATGAGCTTGGTCCACTGCGCCATGTGCTGCTCGAGCTGGGCCGAAGAAGGCTTTGCGGTTCTGCTCGAAGGTCGCGAAGCGATCGGGCGCGACCCGCGCCAGACCGTCCACGATGTTCTGGGTGATGATCGGAGCCAGGCCCGGGTCCAGTGAGAAGTGAGGGTTACCGCGCGGATGCACGTCGCCCATAGAGCGATCCACCCGCGTGGTGGGGACCTCCAGGACTTCGACGCCACGGGAGATCTCGATCCGCCCCCGGCCGCCGCGGATGATGCTGGGATTGTTGGCGCCCTCGATCGCGACATCCGCCCAGGAGTCGAGGTCGAGCCTGTCCTCAATGACGACGTCGGCCCGCCGCAGCTTGAGCATCATGCTCGGCTTGACCTCGGCCTCGTGGAAATTCTGAGTGCCCCGGGTGAGACTGTCGACCTCGATGAGATCACCGCCCACCGCTTCGGCAAGTGACTTGAGATCAGGGATGGTCGTCACCACGCGGAGCTTGCGCGCCGCCTGCGCCCCCGGGACGAGCAGGGCGCTCGCCACGAGGGCGACGCCGGCAAGAACGCTGAACCGCCTCAGCACGGCATTGTTCATGATACCCCTCTAGAAGGAATGGGCGCGGGTGACGCCCAGGATGAAGGTGGCCCGCTGGAAGGTACGCTCGTCCATGATGCGACCGCTGCCTCCTCGTTGAGATCGAAGCCCTCGCGGTTCGACCGCTCGGTGGTGCTTGTAGGCCAGGCGAAATCGCAGGAACTCCGACGGCAGGAAGGTCAGGTAGAGCTCGACGGCCCACTGGTGGCCCGGATTGCGCGGGTACTGCGTCCAGTCGTACCGCGCGCCATCGCCCACCGGCGCCACGGCTGCACCTCGCCCCAGCCATACGCGCCGAACCGGTCCCGCGTTCGCTTGTCGTCCGCACCCGAGCCTCGACCTCGCGGATCGACTAGATGCCCTCGCTGGAGAGCGTCAGAGCGGATGCGAGCCAGCCCTCGGGCGAAACTTGTACTTCACGTCGGACGCCGACCAGCGTGCTGCGCAGCCGGTCGGGGCGTGCGCTCGCTGGCCACCGAGGTACCGACCTGCAGCGCCATCGTGTCGGTCAGGTCGAAGAACGCCCGCACGCGTCCGGTGACCAGCGGCGCGGTCAGGCGGCCGTAGCCGAATGCGGTCTCGTTGTCGCCGTTGAACGACGCCGCCCAGGACCTCGAGATAGAACGGAAGGAGTCCGGCACCCAGCGTCGCCTCGCCGCCCTTGCTCGACCAGCCCATCCTCGCCGAAGAAGATGCGATACACGTCCGGGTCGATCGACCCACGGCAGATCGTGCTCGTGGATCACGTTGGACCAGCCGTAGCGGTTGCGCATCTGCCCGAGCGGCCTGCGTGCCCCACGGCAGCGCCAGCAGCGTGATCGGTCGCCTCGGCCAGGCTCACGCCCGTATCCTCGACCGGGCGCCTCCTCGCCGGCCTCGATGCGCACGTCGGCGCGCGCGTAGGGATCGATCTGACCGAACAGGCTCAGCTCGACCTCGCGGGGAAAGAAGCGATTCTCGCGGCCCGAGAAGGTTCCGTCCTGCGCTTTCTGCACGTTGCGCTGCGTGAGGTTGCCGACGAAATCGCCGGTCGACGCCCATGTCGAACAGGAGCTGGCCGGCGCCACGCTGCTGATAGAGGGCGAACGGCTGGCGGGGACTGAGCAGACTCGAGCGCCGACGGTGAGCTCGCCGGTGGACCGCCCGGCGCCTGCGCCACCGGCGTGGCCGCGGGCGGCGCCGCCACCCCGGCCGCCGCCGGGGCGCCTGGCGCCGGCGTCCCGGCTGCCGCCGGCGGCGCCGGCGCCGTCGGCTGGGTGGCGGCAGGCACGTTCTGCATTTCCAGACGCTTCAGGCGCTCGCTCCAGCGCCTCGATTGTCTTCTGGTACTCCTGCTGCTGCCGCCGCAGCTGCTCCGCGCTCGCGGCGCAACGCTTCGGTGTCCTGCGCGCGTGAGCCAGGGCGGGCAGGACCGCCAGCCGCCAGCCACACCACGAGGATGATCGATCCACGCATAGAGGCCTCCCTCGCCGAGTTGTGCGCGACGGTCCTTCCGGGACCAGCGCGCGAACGGATCAGACGCGGGAAGAGGGACTCTAGGCGAGCGGCGGAGCGCGGCTGTCGGCGGTCGAGCGTAGCGGGCGCGGCCCGCGCGCCGCGGTCCCCGCCGGCGCGACCGCGCTGACTTCGGAGAAAACGAGCGGAGCCGGCTGGGCGTCGAGCAGCACCGCGGCGCCGTGCAGCGTGGCCAGCAGGGTGAGGTCGTGGTCCTGGTTGTAGGAGCCCGGGGCCGACGCCCGCATGCGTGTGCGGCAGGCACGCGCCCTGGAGCAACATCGCCACGACGGCGGCGAGCAGCAGGCACGCGCGGCGGCGAGGACGTCAGGCGACCGAGCCGGGCCCGCGACATGACTGTCACGAGAGATACACCCGCGGCCGGACGCGCAAGTCGCGCGTGGCTAAGCTCAGTCGTCGCAATGGGGGCCCGAAATGGCCCCGCCCCTCCGTGTTCAGTCTTCCGACGAACCGGCGGAGCCCGTCATCGTCCCGTGTCTACTCGGGTCTGGCTTAGGCTCGCCAGTTCGGCGCGCGTGGGCAGAGCCGTGTCGGCGATGAGGTTGCGCATCATCTCCACGCGTGCCGCCGCCGATGGCGAACATGCGGGCGTCGCGCATCATGCGCTCGAGCGGCAGCGCTGCGGCCGTAGCCGGCGGCGCCGTGGATCTGGAGCGCCTGGCTGGTCACCTCCTGCGCGATCTCGGCCGCGAAGGTCTTGGCCTTGGCCGCGTCGAGCGGCGTCCGGGAAGCCGCGGCCCGCGTGCACGGCGGCGCGGTGGATCAGCAGGCGCGCCGCGTCGAGCTTGATCGCCATGTCCGCCAGCTTCCAGCGGATGCCCTGGAACTCGCCGATGGCCCGGCCGAACTGCCGGCGCTGCGCCGCGTAGGCCAGCGCGCAGCTCGTAGCGCGCCCTGCGCGATGCCGAGCGCCACGGTGGCCGCGCCCAGGCGCTGGCCGTTGTAGGCGCTCATCAGCTCGCTTGAAGCCGTCGCGCGGGCCCGACGAGCACGTTCTCGCGCGGGACGCGCGCAGCCGTCGAAGTGCAGCCGTCCCTCCGGGATGCCGCGCAGGCCCATCATGAAGTCGCGCCGGCCGATGCGGAAGCCCGGCGTGTCGCGCTCGACGAAGATCGCCGCCGATGCCGTCCGGCGCCGGCGCGGCCGCCGAAGCGGCAGTAGACGAGATAGAGCCGCGACGTCCCGGCGCCGGTGATCCAGCGCTTCTGGCCGGTCAGCGCGAAGCCCGTCGGGCGCCTCGTCGGCGCGGGTCGTCATGTCGGTCGCCGCCGAGCCCGGCCTCGGGCTCGAGATGCGCGATCGCGGGCTTGTCGCCCTCGAGCACCCACGGGAAGTAGCGGCGCTTCTGCGCCTCGGTGCCGTACGGCGGTGAGCGCGCCGACCACGCCGAGGCTGCCCTCGACGACGATCCGCGCCGGTGACCCCGCAGACGCGCGCGATCTCCTCGACGACCAGGAGGACGTCCAGCATCGAGCCGCCCGGCCCCGCCGTACGCGGCCGGGATGGTCATGCCCATGAAGCCGGCGCGGCACCAGGTCCTTCACGTTGTCCCACGGGTACGCCTCGCGCGGCGTCCCAGCGGGCGGCGCGCTCGCGGAACACGGTGTCGGCCAGCTCGCGCGCGCGCGCGCTTGAGGGCGTCCTGCTCGGCGGTCAGCGCGAAGTCCATGGCAGCAGCCTCGGCACGATGCGCGTGCGCGGCGACCGGCTCAGATGTGGATCGGCTGGCCCAGCGCGGCCAGCGTGGCCTCGAGCGCGGCCTCCGGACAGCGTGGGATGGGCGTGGATGGTGTGGACGAGATCTCCTCGAGCGTGGCCTCGCAGCGTCCGGCCCACCGCGAACTCGTGGATGATCTCGGTCGCCTCGGGCGCCGACGATGTGCACGCCGAGGATCTCGCCGGTCGCCTTGTCCGCGACCACCTTGACGAAGCCGTCGGTCTCGCCCAGCGCCACCGCCTTGCCGCTGGCGGTGAACGGGAACTTGCCCACGCGATCACCTCGCGCCCGTTCGCCGGGCCTGCGCCTCGGTGAGCCCGATCGACGCGACCTGCGGCCGGCAGTAGGTGCACGACGGCACGTTGCCGTAGTCGACCGGCCGCGGGCGACTGGCCGGCGATCGCCTCCGCGGCCACCACGCCCTCGGCCATCGCCTTGTGGGCGAGGAGCTGGTGGCCGGCCATGTCGCCGATCGCGTAGACGCCCTTCACGCGACGTCTCCATCGTCGGCGACACCGTCACGAAGCCGCGCTCGAGTCGGCGACGCCGAGCCGCCTCGAGCCCGAGCCCGCGCGTGCGCGCGGCGCGCCCGACCGCCATCAGCACCTGCTCGGCCTCGAGCGTCTCGGCCTTGCCGTCGGCCTCCACCGACGACCGCGACCGCCGCCCGCCCGGCGTCACCGCCTTCACCTTCACGCCGGTGCTGCAGCGTGATGCCGCGGCGGCCGAACAGGCGGGCGATCTGGGTCGAGGCCTCCTCGTCCTCGATGGGCAGCGACGCGCGGCAGCGCCTCCAGCACGCGTGACCTGGCGCCGTAGGCGGCGTAGACGTCGGCGAACTCCATGCCCACCGCGCCGGCGCCGATGACGATCAGCGACGCCGGCCGGCTGCTCGTTGCGGACCGCGCCGTTGGACGAGACGACCAGCTTCTCGTCGATGGTGACGCCGGGCAGCGACCGCGGCTCGGACCCGGTGGCGAGGATCACCGCCCGCTGGCCTCGAGCGTGCGTCGTTGCCGCCTGCCCGCTCACCTCGACCGCGTCCGGGCGCCCTTGAGCGTGCCCGCGCCCGAGAACAGGGTGATCTTGTTCTTGCGGAAGAGGAACTCGACGCCCTTGGCCATGCGGTCGGCCACGCGGCGCGATGCGCTGCACCGCCTGCGCGTAGTCGGCCTCGCACTCGCCCACGCGTGATGCCGAACTCCGGCGGCGCGGCTGACGAGGCTCGACGACCTCGGCGTTGCGCAGGAGCGCCTTGGTCGGGATGCAGCCCCAGTTGAGGCACACGCCGCCCGGGCCGATCGTCCTCGACCGCGGCCACGCGTGAGCCCGAGCTGCGCGCAGCGGATGGCCGGCGACGTAGCCGCCGGGCCCGGTCCCCACCACGACGACGTCGAATGGCCTGGCTGGCCATCGGGCTAGACCAGGAGCCGGAGCGGCTCTTCGAGGAGCCGCTTCACGTCCTGAGGAAGCGCGCGCCCATCGCGCCGTCCATCACGCGGTGGTCGCAGGAGATCGTCAGCATCATCCGCCGGCCCACGCTCGAGCGTCGCCGTCGATCGACCACCGGCCTTGCAGCACCGAGCCCACGGCCAGGATCGCGCCCTCCGGCGGGTTGATGATCGCCGAGAACTCCTCGACGTCGAACATGCCGAGGTTCGAGATCGGAGAAGGTCGCGCCCGGACATCTCGGTGCGCGGAGCTTGCCGCCCGCGCGCGCTCGGCGAGATCGCGCGACTCGACCGCGATCTGGGCCGAGCGACTTGACGTCGCAGTCGCGCAGCACGGGCGTGATGAGCCCTCGTCCGAGCGCCACCGCGATCCCGATGTGGGCGCGGTGGTGGACACGGATGATCTGCGCCCTGGAACGACGGCGTTGATGCCCGGATGCTGCAGCAGCGCGAGCGCGCACGCCCTGCATCACCAGGTCGGTGACCGAGATCTTGGCGTTGCCCTCCAGCGCGTTCAGCTCGCTCGCGGAGGGTCCACGCGCGGTCCATCGCGACCTCCGACGGTGACGTAGAAGTGCGGGACCGGCGCCTTGGACAGCGGCATGCGCTTGGCGATGGCGCGCGCGCATCGGCGACAGCGCGCACGATCCTCGAACTCGGCCTCCGGCCGCCGGGATCACGAACTCCGGCGCGCGGGGCCGCCGCGGCAGCGGCGGCGCCGCCGGGCGGCGGCGCGGCGGTCGCGCGGCCTCGACGTCGCGGCGGATGATGCGGCCGCCGGGCCCGCTGCCCTGGACCAGCGCGAGGTCCACGCCCGACTGCGCGGCGATCTTCCGGGCCAGCGGCGAGGCCTTCACGCGGCCTCCGTCGCCGGGCGCGGGCTCGGCGCGGCGGCGGGGCTGCAGCGCGATCGGGCCGCCGCCGTGGTGGCGGGCACGACGCTGGACGCGGTCGGCGCATGGCGGCGGCGGCGTGCCGGCGCGGCCGGATCTCGCGGCGCGGCTGGCGCGGGACCGCGGCGGGACGGCTGGCCAGGCGACGCGGCGACAGCGGGCGCGGGCGCCGGGCGAGTCGCGGGCTCGCGCCGCCGGCCAGCGTCGGCGATGTCCTCGCTCGGCTCCGCGATCACGCCGATCAGCGTCGCCGACCGGCACCTGCCGCCCGGCCGGCACCAGGATCTTGCGCAGCACGCCCGGCGCCGAACGCCTCCATCTCGACGTTGGCCTTGTCGGTCTCGACCTCGGCCAGGATGTCGCCGCCCTGGATCGCGGTCGCCCTCCTTCTTCAGCCACTTGATGACCTTGCCGGTCTCCATGGCCTCCGAGAGCTTGGGCATGGGCATTGGAACGACCTTGCGTGATCACTGCGTTGGCAGCAGACCTTGCCGGATCGCCGCCGCGATCTTCGCCCTCGACGGCGTCTTGAGCACCTCGAGGTTCTTCGCGTAGGGCATCGGGGCGTTCTCGCCGGTGACGCGCTCGACCGGCGCGTCGAGATCGTCGAACGCCGTGCTCGGTGATGACGGCCGCGATCTCGGAGCCCATGCCGGCGAAGCCCGCGCCCGCCTCCAGCACCACGGCGCGGTGGGTCTTCCGCACCGAGCCGACGATCGTGTCGCGTGTCCATCGGCCGCAGCGTGCGCGGATCGACGATCTCGACCGAGATGCCGTCCTTGCGCCAGCTCCTCGGCCGCCTCCAGCGCGCGGTACATCATGCCCATGTAGGCGATCACGGTGACGTCCGGTGCCCTCGCGCCGCACGACCGCCTGCCCGAGCGGGATCAGTGAAGTCGGGATCCTCCGGGCACCTCGCCCTTGACCGGCGTAGAGCGTCTCGGACTCGATGAAGATCACCGGGTTGTCGTCGCGGATGGCCGACTTGAGCAGGCCCTTGGCGTCCGCCGGCGTGGAGGGCCGCACGACCTTGAGGCCCGGGCACGTGGTAGAAGTACACCTCCATGCGACTGCGAGTGCTGGGCGGCCAGCTGGTGCGCCGGCCCGCCGGGCCCGCGGATGACGATCGGGCATGTTGTACTGGCCGCCCGACATGTAGAGCATCTTGGCCGCCGAGTTCGACGATCTGGTCGAGGGCGAGGATGGCGAAGTTGAACGTCATCATCTCGACCACCGGCCGCAGCCCGAGCATGGCGGCGCCGATCCCGACGCCCGGTGAAGCCGGACTCCGCAGATCGGCGTGTCGACGACGCGCTCGGTCGCCGAACTCCTTGAGCAGCCCCTGGGTCACCTTGTAGGCGCCGTCGTAGAGCCCGACCTCCTCGCCGATGACGAAGACGCGCGGATCGTCGCGCGCATCTCTTCGCGCAGGGCCATGGTTGAGCGCCTCCGCGGTAGGTCATCGACCGCCATGGCGTCAGTCCTCCTGTAGATGTCGGTGAGGAGCCATTCGGCGGGCGGCTCCGGCGAGGCCTCGGCGAAGGCCACCGCCTCGTCGATCGAGGTCGTTGACGTCCTTCTCGATGCTCCGCGACGTCGGCCTCGCGCAGCACAGCCGTCCCGCAGGCAGCGCGTCGCGTGAACAGCGACGATCGGATCGCGCAGCTTCTCGCTGCTCGACCTCTTCCTGCGTGCGGTACACCGCGCCCGGCGGGATCGCGCATGGAGTGGCCGCGGAAGCGGTAGGTGCGCGCCTCGATGAGCGACGGCGCTTGCTCGCGTCCGCGCCCGCTCGACCGCGCGCGCCATCACCTCGCGCACGGCGAGCACGTCCATGCCGTCCACCGCCTCGCCGGCCATGCTGTAGGCGCGGCCGAAGCTGCCAGATCTCGGTCTCGGCCGAGCGCGCGCTGGATGGCGGTCCCCATGGCGTAGCGGTTGTTCTCGCAGATGAAGATCGACCGGCAGCTTCCACAGCGCGGCCAGGTTCAGCGACTCGTGGAACTCGCCCTCGGGCACCGCGCCGTCGCCGAAGTAGCACGACGATGACCTGGTCGCCGCCCTGGTACTTGATGGCGAAGCCGACCCCGGTGGCCAGCGGCAGATGCGCGCCGACGATGGCGTGGCCGCCGAGGAAGTTGACGCTCTTGTCGAACAGGTGCATCGAGCCGCCCTTGCCCTTGCAGAGCCCGTCGCGGCGCCCGAACAGCTCGGCCATCATCCGGCGCGGGTCGGCGCCCTTGGCCAGGCAGTGACCGTGCTCGCGATAGGCGGCGACCGCGTAGTCGTCGGGGCGCAGCGCCGAGGTGGCGCCGACCGCCACCGCCTCCTGGCCGATGTAGAGATGCAGGAAGCCGCCGATCTTGCCCAGGGCGTACATCTCGGCCGCCTTCTCCTCGAAGCGGCGGATCAGCGACCATGTCGCGTGAGCAGCCGTCGCGGCCAGGTCGCCGTCGAGCTCGCGCTCGGCGCCGGGTCTTGGTCGCCTGGGTCGCTGTCTTCGCGGAGCCATTGCGAGTCTCGCTCCACCTCCTGCGAGCCGTACTGATCCGCCGAACCTACCAGCGCATCAGGTTCAGGTCGTCGACCGACAGCCGGCGGCGGACGCGGAAGATCGCCACGATGATCGCGAGCCCCACCGCCACCTCGGCCGCGGCCACCGCCATCACGAAGAAGACCAGCGCCTGGCCCTCGGCGGTGCCCGAGCCGCTGGCCGAAGGCCACCAGGGCCAGGTTGGCGGCGTTCAGCATCAGCTCGATGGACATGAAGATCACGAGCGGGTTGCGCCGGACGAGCACGCCGAGCACGCCCATGGTGAAGAGCACGGCCGAGAGCGCCACGTAGTAGGACTCCGGCACCATCGCTCATGCGAGCTCCGCGCGCCTGTGGCGAGCAGCGATGCACGCCCACCATGCGCGGCCAGCAGCAGCACCGAGGTCAGCTCGAACGGGAAGCAGGTAGTCCGGTGAACAGAAGCCGCCCCAGCGCCTCGACGCCCCCGGTACGCCGGACGAGCGCCCGGGCGACGGGCACGCACCGGCCGACCGCGAGCGACCACGCCAGCCAGCAGCAGAAAGCGTCGCCACCAGGGGCAGCGCCAGCAGCCGCTGACCGCGGCAGCGGGTCCGGGCCCGTCTCCTCCTTGCCGGGAATCAGGACCATGATCGCGAACACGAACAGCACCGCGATGGCGCCGGCGTAGACGATGACCTGGGCGGCGGCGAGGAACTCGGCGCCGCAGCGTCAGGTAGAGACGCGGCGATCGCTGCGCGAGGTTCACCACCAGGAAGAGCGCGCCGTGGATCGGGTTCGCGCCTGAGCGAGCAGCCCGATGCGGCCGAGCCCACGACGAGGATCGCCAGGACCACAGAACGGCACCAGCGTCCATCAGTCGGCTCTCCGGTCGGCCGGGATGGGCACCGGGGAGCGTGGGCCGCGCCGTCGGCGCCGACCGGCTCGAGCGAGAGCAGCATCTCCTTCGTGTAGATCATCCCGCACCGGCTGTACGACGAGAACTCGAGGATGCCCGGTGTCCATGCGGATGGCGTCCTCGGGGCAGGCCTCGACGCAGTAGCCGCAGAACACGCACTTGCCGAGGTCGATGTCGAAGCGCTCGGGCACCTTCTCGATCTCCGGGTTCGGGTGCTCGGTCGCCACGATGTAGATGCAGTGGGCCGGGCACACCGTCTCGCACATCATGCACGCCACGCAGCGGGGCGAGCCGTCCTCGCGCCGCACCGAGCCGGTGCAGGCTCCGCAGCCGCGGCGCGTAGGGCCGGCGCTCGTCCGGGTACTGGATGGTCACCGGCGCCGCGAGCGCCCTTCGTCCCGAGCGAGTGCAGCGTGTGCTGCCACATGTTGCCGAAGAAGTGGCTGGGCGGTGAGCCGAGCCCGACCAGCACCTCCGCGCAGGTAGAAGCGCTGGCGTACGAGAGCCGGCTCGAGTGCCGGGGGTCCATGCCGGACCGTCGGGACGAGCGAGCGCGGGCATCGACGTCGTCGGCCTCCGATCGCGAGGATGACCAGACCGGTCAGCACGATGTTGAGGATCGACAGCGGGAACAGGCCGAGCCAGCCGAGCCGCATGGCCTGATCGTAGCGGAAGCGCGGCAGCGTCCACCGGATCAGCATCAGGAACCAGATCATGCACCACGACCTTGCAGTGAGGAACGCGCCGACCTGCAGTAGCGGTCACCGACGAGGTGCGGCAGCGCGATGGTCGCCGCCCCAGGGAAGACGAAGCCCGTCAGGACGCGCAGGTAGCGGCACCTGCCAGCCGCCGAGGAACAGCGCGGTGCGTCATGCCCGGCGATCACCACGGTCTCCAGGAAGTCGGCCATCAGCGAACATGCCGAACTTCATCCCGCTGTACTCGACGAAGTAGCCGATGATCTCGGACTCGCCCTCCGGCGTAGTCAGAACGGGATCCGCTTGGTGGCCGCGATACCGGCGGTCAGGAACGAGCACGAAGGCCAGCGGCTGGGTGAGGATGCCCCAGGCCGGGATCCAGGCCGAAGATCGCCAGCAGTGGCTCGCCCTGGCCCGCGCGCGATGTCCTGCATGTTGAGCGAGCCGTACACCATCACCACGCCCATGATGGACGCGCCGATGGCGACCTCCGGCCGAGATCATCAGCGCCGCCGCCGCGCTGGCCGCCCAGCAGCGCGTAGTTGTTGGCCGAGGCCCAGCCCGCCATCATCAGCCCGTACACGCCGAGCGAGAGCATCGCCGAAGACGTAGAGGATGCCCGACGTTGAGCGTCACCGCCTGCAGCGCGATCACGCGGCCGCCGATCGTGCAGCGTGTCGCCGAACGGGATCGAGGCGAACGCCGACCAGCGCGAAGAACACCGACACGAACGGCGCCAGCTAGGAACAGCGAGCCGGTCGGCGCGGGCCGGCATGAAGTCTTCCTTGGTCAGCATCTTGATCGCGTCGGCCAGCGGATGGAGGAGGCCCGAGGGCCCGGATGCCGAAGATCGACGCGCGGTTGGCGCCGATCCGGTCCTGCATGATGGCCGACTGCTTGCGCTCGACCCAGGTCAGGAGCCCGCCCAGGTTCAGCACCACGAACATCGCGAACGCTGACCGGGCCGAAGCGCGCAGCGCAGGTCGCAGCGCGACGCCGCTCATGCACGGCTCACGCTGCACCGGCGAGCCGGTCGTCCGAGGCGCGCGGTACGTCAGCGCCCTGCGAATGGCGGGCGTCGCCTGGGCGCAGCGCGGTGAAGACCTGCTCGCGCGCGGCCGGCTGCGCCGATCGGCCCGCGAGCGCCGAGAGCCCGACGCGAGGCGCGCCGAGGATCTCCCAGTCCGGGAGCGCCTCGGCCGGAGCGGCGGCGACCGCCGCGCGGAACCGCTGCACGCGGCCCTGGAAGTTCGTGAACGTGCCGTCGCGCTCGACGTACGCCGCGCTCGGCAGCACCAGGTGCGCCGCGCGCGCTCGTCGCGTTCGCGGTCGGTCCCTGGAAGACCACGCCGTCGACCGCGCGGCGAGCGCCGTCGTCGACCTCCGGCCTCGCGGCAAGCCCGACTCGAAGCAGGTCGTGGCCGAAGACCCAGAGCACCTTGATCCGCTTCGCCGCGCGCGGCCTCGAGGCATGCCCGCGCGTCGAGCGCGCCCGCGCCCGGCGTCAGCCCGCAGAGCTCGGCGCCGCGGCGTGTTGGGATTCTTGTCGGCGCGGATCAGCAGGTCGTCCTCGTCGCCGGCGCGCGCGCGGCGGCACCCGGAAATCGCGCGACTGGACCGTCCGAGGTGTCGCGGACAGCCGCCGAGCGCGAACAGGATCCTCGTTCGACATCTGCGGCGAGGCGAGCACGCCGATCTCCTCCGGGCCGGCAGCGCGCGAGCGCCTGCCGCAGCGCGGCGATGGCGTCGTCCCACGTCGTCTGACGCAGCGCGGTCGCCTCGCGCCGCGCCGGCGCGACTGCGAGCCGCGTGTCGTCGTCGATCCAGCCGAAGCCGTACCGGCCCTCGTCGCAGATCCACCAGCGGTTGACGTCGGCGTTGAAGCCGCGGCTTCGAGCCGAGCCATGCGCCGGCCCTGGTTGTGGTGCGGCCGCCGCCGGCTCGTGCGGACCTCGATGTTGCAGCCGCGGGCGCAGCCCGGTGCAGACGCGACTTCGCGGTGTCGAGGTACCAGACGCGCACCTGGAACCGGAAGTCGCGGTCGGTGAGCGCGCCGACCGGGCAGATGTCGATCACGTTGCCCGAGTAGCTTGTTCTCGAGCGTCGCGCCCGGGAACGAGCCCGATCTCGGAGTGGTCGCCGCGGTTGAAGATGCCGAGCTCGCCGGTGCCTGGTGACCTCGTCGCAGAAGCGCACGCAGCGCGAGCAGAGGATGCAGCGCTCGGCGTCGAGCATCACGTGCGGGCCCGACCGGCACCGCCTTCGGCTTGTGCACCTTCTCGTCGATCATCCGCGGGCTCGTAGAGGCCGTGCTGCATGTAGTAGATCTGCAGCCAGCACTCGCCGGCCTGGTCGCACACCGGGCAGTCCAGCGGGTGATTGATCAGGTGGAACTCCATGATCGACCTGCCGCGTCTCGAGCACCCGCGTCGGTCTGCGGTCGTGCACGACCATGCCCGTCGGCGGCCAGCGTGTTGCAGCGCGATCGTGCGGCCGCGGCGACCTTCTCGATGTCGACCATGCAGAGCCGGCACGCCCGGCGATCGGCAGCCCGGGGTGGTAGCAGTAGTGGCGGAACCTCGACGCCGAGCCTGCCGCGCGGCCTCGATGAGGTTGGTGCCCGGCGGGCGACCTCGATCTCCTTGCCGTCGATCGTGAGCTTAGGCATG
>ERZ1370068.4685-contig-3742_pt1 | contig 56692 bp, 65 predicted proteins | sample MGYA00561227_ERZ1370068 | MGnify/ENA primary metagenome ERZ1370068 (study PRJEB38410, sample SAMEA6850437) | metagenome | study: Metagenomic assessment of the ecological functions of the soil: analysis of the soil microbiota associated with the... | reverse complement strand
GAAGCAGAGCTTGCCGCCGATCGCGACAGCATCACCCAGCCTGTCACGCCGACCCTCTCGCCGGTCGCGGTGTCCGGCTTCAGGTCCGGGTAGCGCTCGCGGATCTCGCCGATCGTGGCCGGTGCGGGGAAAGCCGACCGGGTAGGGGTCGGCGCCCGCCGCCAGCAGCCGCTCCTCGCTTGGCCAGCCGGACCCGCATCTGCTCCGGCAGGTCAGGCTGGTCGCTCTCGTGCCCGCGGAGCGTCACCGCCCGGGGCCTGATCGTCTCTCACCCCGGAAGAGGCTACCGGGCGCGGCGCCCACCGGTCGCCCGAGCTAAGTCGCCCGCGGGTGGAGCAGGCTTACGACCCCGGTGGGCGCCGATTGCCTGGGCCCGGCGCGGTCAGGGCGCCAGCCGGAACGGCGGGTACTGGTCCGTGACCAGGGTGAACGCGTAGCCGACCACGCGGTTGTGCCAGCGAATGACCCCGTCCACGAAGTCGAACAGCCCGCGCGGGTAGCGGCCGGTGAACAGGATCGCGAACCAGGCGACGATCACGACCACCACGACGCGGCGATGTCAGAGGAAGAACAGCACGATGTAGTGCGGGATCGCGAGCAGCCACTTCACGAGCGGCAGCCAGCGGTTCAGGTCACGCTGCCGCATCCGGGTAGGCGTAGCTCCAGCTGCACCGACTGGTGCTCGTCGGTCGAGGGGTACCGGTCGTCCATCAGCGCGAGATAGACGCCGACCCGGTTGCTCGAACCGCTGCAGTTCGAGGTTCCAGTCGAACCACCAGCGCGGGTACTTCTGCGCGGAACAGGATCATGAGCAACGGCCCGAGCAAGAGCAGGCCACCGTGCGACGGCGACTGGTCGTGCGTGGCCCCGTGCCGGTAGGACGCACTGCCAGGTGCCGCCGGAGACGGTGCTGAGCACGATGGCGATGGGGATGATCGTGAAGATGCGGAACGCGGTGGTCACCCGGCTGAGCTCCCGGTCCGGGTAGTCGACGGAGAACTGGACCGGGTATTCAGGTTGCTGCGGTAGCTGCGTTGCCATATCTCCTCTTTTCTCTCGGGCCCGATGATCTCGTTACGACCACCGGCTATGGGCGAAGGCGCGCCGCAACGCGGCAAGACGGCCGTGGCTGGGCGGGCCGGCCAGCCCGGCCCAGTTCGTGGCGCCGCCACGTGACCGCCGTCATGGCACACCGGCGCGAGTGGGGACGGCATCCGCCAGGCCGCCCAGGATGATTTCTATGTTCCGTGCGGTCATCGTCCTGCCCGGGAGGATGCTACTCGCGGCTTCCTCGGCTGCGCACTTCATCAGCGATATAGGGGACCTCTGATATAGGTCCAGGCCGACCGACTCGATCGACCGCGCGCGCCGCCTGCGACGCCGCCTGATCCATCCAGCAGCCATCCGAGGCCTTCGTCCCGTCGCTGGCCACCCCGGACTGCAGCCACACGGCGCTGGCCCCAGGCGCTGGGCCATGGCCGCGATGCCTGGAGCTCCTCGACGGGCCGGTAGAGATACACCAGATCGACGGCTGTCGGGGACCTGCCGGTACGGCGGGATACCACCTCCCCGTCGCGGACCTCATAGACCGAGTAGTTGTCCGGTTGGGGGCCGCCCTGGACCAGGACCACGTACCCGGCCCGCGTCAGCGTCTCGGGCACGTCCGCGAAGGCCAGTCCACGAGCAGGATGCTGCCGGTCTCACAGCAGGATCTGCCCAGCCTCGGTCACACCCGACCTCCAAAGTTGAGGTAGCACATGCTCTCCGCCACCGACGGGCCCGTCGACGTAACGGTGAGCAGCCGGGCCGCGCTAGCGGGCTTCCTGACCCATGCTGTCACGTCCCGCCGCAGTGAGCCGGATCCGGCCCGGCAGGCGGGCCGGTACGTTCTGTGCATGCGCCACACAGCTTACAGCTTTGAACTCGACGACGACCGGCCGGGTAGACCGCGACGCAGTGTGGGCCTTTCTCTCACGGGAGGCGTACTGGGGGCGCTGGCGGAGCCGCGCCGACCTGGAACACCAGCTGGATTCCGCCTGGCGCGTGGTGGGTGGCTACGAGACCGGTTCCGGCCGGATGGCTATGCTTCGCCCGGAGCGGTCTCCGACGGCGTCGCCTACGCCTACCTTGCGGACGTTTTCGTGGTGGCTGGCGCCAGGGGCCGGGGCTTGGCACCGCGCTCGTTGAAACCATGATCGACCACGGGCCCGGGGCCGGTTTCCGCTGGTGCCTGCACACCTCGACGCGCACGGGCTCTACCAGAAGTTCGGCTTCGCCCACCCCGACCAGAGCTACCTGAGCGCCCGTCCGGGAGCCGCCCTGGCCCTCGTCGGCCAGGGCCGTAGCCAGCGGACGGATGGCCAGCCCGGACCGCCAGCACCGCCGAGGCTCCACCACGGCCGGGCCACGACGAGGCCGACGCCGTCGGAGCGCCGCAGCATGCGGTATCGCAGCACCCGCTGCCGTTCACTCGCCCCTGGTGGTGTTCCGCTCGTAGACCAGCCGCAGCCCGATCAGCGTCAGCCAGGGCTCGTGCGCGTCGATCACGCTGACCTCGTCGAGGACCAGCGGGGCGAGCCCGCCGGTGGCGATGACGGTTACCGAGCCGGGATCGCCGGGGACGAGTTCCGTGCCTCATCCGCTGCCGCGATGCCCTCGACCTGGCTGTAGCGAACCCGAAGATGATGCCCGACTGCAGCGCCTCCACCGTGTTCTTGCCGATCACGTGCTGGGGCCGGGCCAGCTCGACCTTCAGCAGCTGGGCGGCCCGCCGGGACAGGGCATCCACGGAGATCTCGATCCCCGGCGCGAGCGCCCCGCCGACGAAGTCCCCTTGCGCGCTCACCGCGTCGAAGTTGGTCGACGTGCCGAAATCCACCACCACCGCCGGGCCGCCGTAGAGATGGACCGCGGCGACGGTGTTCATGATGCGGTCGCTGCCCACCTCCTTCGGGTTGTCCATCCGACCGAGACGCCGGTGCGCACTCCCGGCTCGATGATCAGCGCCGGCGACGTCACCGTAGTAGCGCTGGAACATCTCGCGCATCTCGTGCAGCTACCGAAGGCACCGTCGAGCACAGCGCGATCCCGGTGATGTCGGGGTCCTTCAGCACGGCGCTCTGCGCGAGCAGGCCCTGCAGCACCACGGCGAGCTCGTCGGCGGTCCGCACGGGATCGGTGGCGATGCGCCAGTGCTCGACCACCTGCTCGCCCTCGAACACGCCGAGCACGGTGTTGGTGTTTCCCACGTCAATCGTCAGCAGCATGGCCTTCCGCGCCTCCCGGCCGACCGTAGCACCATGATTCTGTCAGTGATCGCCGTGGCGTAAGCCGGGGCATCCGGCCGTTCCCGCTACCTGGGTAGTGCCACGCCCGCCCCACGGTGCCCCGCCTACCGCGTGCTGCCCACGCCCACCAGGTGGGTGGCCGGGGCAGGAGTGGCGCGATCCAGCTCTGGCCTCCCAGCACGAGCGGCGCAGGTTGTCCGATCAGCCGGGTGCCGCCTACTCTGACGGCCGCCAGCAGCAGCGCCTCGCCCGCGTACCCGGCCGCTACCGGCGTGAAGGTGCCCGGGTCGGCCAGCGCCAGGTAGTCGGTGACCAGCGGCGGCTGCGCCGTGCGCCGCCTCGTCCAGGACCGCGCCCGCCGCCTTCAGCACCGCCTCCGGCTCGACCTCCTGCGCCTCCCGCCCGGCCCGCAGCGCCGGGGCAGGGCGAGCGCGGTGCGGCGCTCGGCCGCCGACAGGTAGCTGTTCCGGCTGGAGACGGCCAGGCCGTCGGGGTCGCGCACGGTGGGCACGCTCGCGATCTCGACCCCGAGGTCCAGGTCCCCGGTCATCCGGCCGGACCAGGGCGAGCTGCTGGGCGTCCTTCTCGCCGAAGACCGCCACCTGCGGCTGGACGAGCTGCGAACAGCTTGAGCACCACCGTGAGCACCCCGGTGAAGAACCCGGGCCGGGACGCGCCCTCGAGCACCTGCCCCATCGGCCCCGGGTCGACGGTGATCAGCTGCTCCCGCGGGTACATCTGGGCGGCGCTGGGCGCGAACACCAGCGTCACCTGCTCCTGCGCGCAGGTCGCCATGATCGTCATCCAGGCTGCGCGGGTAGCGGTCGAGGTCCTCACCCGGCCCCGAACTGCAGCGGGTTGACGAAGACGGACACCACGACCGATCCGTTTGGCATGGAAATCTCGCGCGCGCCGGCGGAGCAGCGCGCGGTGGCCGTCGTGGAGCGCGCCCATGGTGGGAACCAGCACCACCGGCGCGCCCAGGCCGCGGCGGGCGGCGGCCAGCCCGCGCCTGGTCCGGGCGAGGATCGGGATCATCGCGGGGCACCGGCCAGCACGTCGAGCAGGCGCTGCGCCGCGGGCGGGTCCAGGATCCCGGCCGCCAGCGCGCGGTCGGCGGTCGAGCCTGGCCAGCGCGACGTAGGCGCGCAGCGCCTCGGGCGACACCTCGCGCAGCGCGTCCAGGTGCCCGGCGACGGTCTCCGCGTCGGCGCGGGCGACCGGCCCGGTGAGGCCCGGCGTCCCCCAGCCGCAGCGCGTTGTCGAGCGCCGCGGACAGCAGCGGCGCCAGCATCCGGGCCGGGTCGGCGACCCCGGCCACGCCCAGCAGTTCGGCCGCCTGGACCACCAGCGTGACGAGGTGGTTGGCGGCGCTGGCGAGCGCCGCGTGATAGAGCCCGCGGCTCGCTTCCTCGATGAAGACGGGCTCGCCGCCCATCTCGATCACCAGCGCCTCGGCGGCCAGCCTGGAGCGGCTCGGGCGCGGTGACGCCGAAGCAGATGTCAAGCCAGCCGGTCCGACGTCATCGGGGCGGCCGGTGAAGGTCATGACCGGGTGCAGGGCCAGCGGCGAGGGCGCCGCGGCTGGTCGCCGGGCGCGAGGACCGCGATGCCATGCCGGCCGCTGGTGTGCGCGAGAAGCCGACCCTCCAGCGGCGTGCCGGTCGCGCTCAGCCCCGCCACCAGGCCGGGCAGGACGTCGTCCGGCACGGTGAGCAGGGCAAGGTCGGCCTCGGCGAGCACCTCCTGCGGCTGGGCTGACCGGCACCCCGGGCAGCATCCGCGCGGCGCGCTGCACCGAGGCCTCGGAGACCGCGGACACACCGGTCAGGTGGTGCCCGGCCCGGCGAGCGCCGCGCCGAGGGCGGTCCCGACCCGCCCGGCGCCGATGATGCCCACCCGGAGCCGCGCGGGATGGGGTGCGGTCGGCGGTCCCGCCGGGTTCGGCATCGCGTCAGTGTCCCTCCCGGTATCGGACGGCAGTGATCAGCATATCCACGCCCGCCGGGCCAGGATGCAGTGCCGCCGGCCGTGCCACTTAGAGTCAGCGTGATGTGGATGACCTGGCGTGAGGCCATGCGGACGGCGCTGTACGGCCCGGCTGGCTTCTATGCCGAGGGGCGAGCCGCCGTCACGGCATTTCCGCACCTCCGCGCATGTCTCATCCGCCTACGCCGGGGCGATGCTGAGCCTGCTGCGCGAGGTCGACGCCGCACTCGGCCACCCGGCCCGGCTCGACCTGGTCGATGTCGGAGCGCGGCCGCGGCGAGCTGCTCGGCCAGCTGCTCGGGCTGATCGACGAGGCCAGCCTGTCCGGCCGGGATCGCGGGCTGGCGGCGCGGATCGCCGCCCGGGCGGTGGAGATCACGCCCCGGCCCGACGGGCTCGACCCGCGCATCCGCTGGCAGGCGTCGCCGCCGGACGCGATCACCGGGCTGGTGATCGCCAGTGAGTGGCTGGACAACATCCCGCTTGACGTGGCGGAACTCACGCCGGACGGGCCGCGGCTGGTGCTGGTGGAGACCGGCAGCGGCGCGGAACGGCCCGGGCCGCCGCCCCGCCCGGCCGACCTGGCCTGGTCGCGCACGTGGTGGCCGCTGCACGCGCCGGGCGACCGCGCCGAGCTGGGCCGGACGCGGTGCCAGGCCTGGGCCGGGGTCGTCCGCCGGATCACGCCGCGGCCTCGCGGTCGCCGCCGACTACGGCCACCTGCGCGCGGGCTTGGCCCCGGCAGGGCACCCTCACCGGGTACCGGGACGGCCGGGTGGTGCGTGCCATCCCGGACGGGTCACGCGACATCACGGCGCACGTCGCGCTCGACGCGTGCGCGGCCGCCGGGCAGGCGGCGTGGTGCGACCGCGACCGTGCTCACCACCGCAGCGCCGGGCGCTCCGCGCGCTGGGGGTGACCGGCCGCACAGCCGCCGCTGGCGCAGGCGGGGACGACCCGCTGGGTTATGCACGGGCGCTGTGCCGGGCTTCCGGGGAGGCCGAGCTGATCGACGCCCACGGGCTCGGCGCATTCGGCTGGCTGGTCCAGGCCGTGGGCCTGACCTCCCACCTCGCTGACCTGTCTCGGCGGGCCGCCTGCCTAACCCCCGGCCCGCTGGTGCTGAGGAGCGGCCGCGGTGGCGGTATGCGCTCACTGTGGGACGATGAGCGCCATGGCGCAGCGCCACGCAGAGGCGGTCACCGGGGCCTGGACGCCGGCTGGGCACCGGCAGCGCCGGTGCCGCGCCGGAGCGGCTGCTCATCAACCTCGGGCCCGGGCACCCGTCCGGACACGGCATGCTCCGGCTCAGCCTGACCATCGACGGGGACCGGATCACCGCGGCCGACCCGGTGATCGGGTACGTGCACCGTGGTGCGGAAAAGCTGTTCGAGGCGCGGGACTACCGGCAGATCATCGTGCTGGCGAACCGCCATGACTGGCTGAGCGCGTTCTCCAGCGAGCTGGGCGTGGTTCTCGCGGCCGAGCGGCTGGCCGGGATCGAGGTGCCGCCACGCGGGGTCTGGGCGCGCACGCTGCTCGCCGAGCTGAACCGCGTCCTCAGCCACCTGGCCTTCCTGAGCGCCTACCCACCGGAGATCGCCGCCGCCAGTGCCGCCGCGGCCGGGGGCGCGGCCCCGGAGGCGGCCGCCCGGGCGGCGTTCGACGCCCGGGAGCTCGTCCAGGCGGTCATGGAGGAGATCTCAGGCGGCCGGATGCACTACATGTTCAACCGGGTCGGTGGCCTGGTGGCGGAGCTGCCCGCGGGCTGGCTCGGCCGGGTGCAGGACGCGGCGTACCAGGTGCGGTCTGCCCTGCCGGTCATCGGCGCGGTCGTCCGGGAACACGAGGGCTTCCGCCAGCGCACCAGAGGCGTCGGGACGCTCACCGGCGAGCAGGTGCGCCAGTACGGGGTGAGCGGGCCCGCCGCCCGCGCCAGCGGGTGGACTTCGACCTGCGGCGCGACGAGCCCTACCTCGCCTACGGCGAGCTCGCGGGCGTGCTGCGGGTCGTCACCAGGACCGAAGGCGACTGCCTGGCCAGGTTCGAGTGCCTGCTGGACCAGGTCGGGGCGTCGCTGGATCTGGTGGACGCGTGCGCCAGCCGACTGGCCGCCCTGCCGCCGGGCCCGCTCAGCGCCCGCCTGCCCAAGGTGCTTCAAGGTGCCCGAGGGCCATACGTACGCCTGGACGGAGAACCCGCTCGGGATCAACGGGTACTACCTCGTCTCCCGCGGCGGCAAGACGCCCTGGCGGCTGAAGCTGCGCTCGGCGTCGTTCAGCAACATCCAGGTGCTTTCCGAACTGCTGGCGTCGAGCCGGGTCGCGGACCTGCCTGCCATCCTCGGCTCGATGTTCTTCGTCGTGGGCGACATGGACAGGTGAGCTGGGGGCCGCTTGGCTTAGCGGTCCGGCGGCTGGCCGGGCTCGTCCTGTGGGGTGGGGACACGGCAGCCGTACTCCAGGTAGAGGGCGGCCAGGGCTGAGGACCACGGCGGCCCCGAACGTGCCACGCGGACACGTCAAGCGTCCGCACGGTAGGCGGCCTTGTCCAGCGACGACGCCACGTACAGCAGGAACCCGGCGGCGAAGCCGCCGACGAAGGCGGCCGCCAGGGATGTGGCCTTGGCGAGGGCGGCCATCCTGGCCACCGCGATCGGGGGATCGGCTTGCCACGGCCTCGCAGCCGGGAGCGGAGGCTCCGGCCACTCCACGCCTCCGCCAGCCGCGAGGCAGCAGCAGCGCTGGCGACTCCGCGTCCATGGCAGCGGCGGGGCGACGCAGTAGGTCTGCCGCAGGCAGCAGCCAGGCGACGATCGCGCAGACTCGCGGCGATGATGACCAGCGTCCGCACCCGGGTCGGGGTCATCCAGGCACCGCCGGTCGCCGGGGAACGGGCTGCTGGGCGGGGCGGGCGCCAGGTGGGAACGAGGCTGCCGCCGGGCGGGAACGGCCCGTCGGGCGGGGACGGGTCACCATGGCGGTCAGGTCGGCGGGTGCAGCACGACGTCGTCCAGCCGCTGTATGTCGGCCGAGCCGACCTTGGCCAGCAGATCCGATACCTGGCCCCAGCCCGGGATCTCCGCGTCCGGGTCGATGTCGTGCCACGGGGCCGAGGACAGAACGCGCGCTCATGCGCACGGGGATGCAGCAGGGTCAGCTCCGGGTCGTCGCTCACGACGTCACCGTAGACGATGATGTCCAGGTCGAGCGTGCGGGGCCCCCAGGTCTCATCCCTGACCCGGCCGAAGACGGCCTCCACCCCGTGGCACCGCTCCAGGACGGCATGCGCGGGCAGCGTCGTGGTCGCGATGAGCACGGCGTTCAGGTAGTCGGGCTGCTGCGGGCCGCCAACCGGCGCGGTCTGGTAGACGGGCGACACCGCGACCAGGGCAAGCCCGGGTGCGTCGAAGAGCGCATCGAGGCCTCCCCTGCAGATTCTCCAGCCGGTGTGCCGAGGTTGCTGCCGAGGTGCGATGGTGACCCGGGTTCCCCGGCCCGGGAGGACAAGTTAGCGGGCCCCGGCCGCTGCTCCCGTCGCCGCTCATGTGCGCTTCCGCCGGATCGCTACGGTCACGTCGCTGAACCGGTGGGACAACGGGGCATGGGGTTTGTGGACGGTGATCTCTACCTCCTCGACGCCCGGTTCCGACAGGCACCCATCGGCCAGCCGCTGGGCCAGCGTCTCGATGAGCCGCACCGGCGGACCGCTGGCCAGCCGCACCAGCCGGTCCGCGACGGCGCCATAGTCGACGGTAAGGGACAGATCGTCGTCAGCCGCCGCTGCCCGGGTATCCAGCCACAAAACGGCGTCGATGATGAATTCCTGGCCGTCCGCGCTGCTCGTGCTCCCGCACACCATGCTCGAGCCGAACACGCGCAGCCCCTCCAGGGATATCCGGTCCAGGCTCATCCGCCTCCCCGGCTGCCCCGGCACTCCCGACCGCCGCCCCGGCTCCCGGCTGGCGGCCTCCCGCCAGGCCTCCCCGACCCGCACCGCGTCGGCGTTCGCCGGCACCTCATGGACCCGGGCGCACCATGCCCCGGCCGCCGCCGCCAGGGCGGTGACCGCGACCGTCGCGTCGTCACAGTCGGCGAACGGGCGCGCGGAACCGTCGGGGGCCGCGAGCAGCCTGCCGAGAAACCGCTTGCGCGAGGCGCCGATCAGGACCGGGAAGCCGGGCCCGCCGCCGAGGCTGGCGATCTGGCCGAGGTGGGTCAGCAGCGCCCAGTTGTGCTCGGCGAGCTTGGCGAATCCCAGGCCCGGGTCGAGGATGATCAGCGCCGGGTCGACCCCTCCGCCACGACCGCATCGACCCGGCGGCGCAGCTCCTCGCACACCTCGCCCACGACGTCGCCGTACACGGCGCGGTCCTGCATCTGGTGGCTGTGCCCGCGCCAGTGCATCACCACGTAGGGAACACCGGCCTGGGCGACCAGCCGGGGCATCTGAGGATCGGCCAGCCCGCCGCTGACGTCGTTGACCAGCCGCGCGCCCGCCTCGAGCGCGGCCTGCGCCACCTCGGCCCGCATCGTGTCCACGCTGACCGGCACGTCAGCGGCGGCGAGCGCGCGGATGACCGGCCCCACCCGCCGCAGCTCCTCATCCGCCGGCACCCGCTGCGCCCCCGGCCGGGTGGACTCCCCGCCGACGTCGACGATGTCCGCCCCCTGCGCGGCCAGTTCCAGGCCGCGGGCGATCGCGGCGTCGGGGCCGAACCAGGATCCCCGTCCGAGAACGAGTCGGGGGTGACGTTGCACCACCCCATCACCAGGCAGCGGCCGCGCTCGGCAGCCCCGGCGGGCTCGGGGCACGCTGCGCGTAGCCGGACCACGGCCAGCCGGCCCGCCATGGCCGCCAGGCGCGCCCGCGGCTCCGGCGCCGCGTCGCTCGCCATGAGCGTCACCCTATGCGGCCAGCGGATCATTCCCCAGCGCCACGCCAGCGGGCACGCCGCCACCGGAGCCGTGGGCCAGGGACGGGCCGAGGGCCAGGTCGGGAGGCCGGGCGACGGGAGTGGCGGCGCGGCGTGGCGGAGCCGGCGGGCTGGGACGGCCAGGGCGTCGCGGTGCAGCGGCCAGGTTCGCGGTGAGGCGTGGGCGGCGAGGCGGCCGGGCGCGGTAGAGGACGCGGCGCAGGCGGCGCCGCGCACGGGCCAGCCCCAGCTTGCGGGCCAGTCGGCGCAGCTCCAGCCTGGGCCAGACCAGGAACGCCTCGGCCTCCAGCGCGGCCACGCCGACCCGCACCGCGTCCCCGGTCCCGGGGAAGACGAAGAAGCGCGGCTCCCAGACCGGGCAGAACTTGGCGTTGAACTTGTACAGCGACTCGATCTGGAACCACCGGGAGATGAAGATGAGGAAGCGGCGCCAGATCCGCAGCACCGGGCCCGCGCCGATCCGCTCGCCCCGTTCCAGGGCGGCCCGGAAGACCGCGAAGTTGAGCGAGATGCGCTTGACCCCCAGCGCGTGGGCGGCCTTGATGGCCTCGACGATCAGGAAGTCGTTCACGCCGGGCTGAGCGCTGCGGTCCCGGCGCATCAGGTCGAGCGACAGCCCGTCGGAGCCCCAGGGGACGAAGTGCAGCAGGCCGCGGAGCGACCCCGTTCTCGGTCGCGGTGGCGACGACGCACTGCCCGTCCTCGGCGCCCGCCGACCCGGCCCAGCGCCATGGAGAAGCCCCGCTCGGTGGGGCTGCCGCGCCAGGAGTCGGCCCGGCCACGATGCGGTCGATCTCATCGCGGTCGATGTCGGCGACCCGCCGGACGTCCGCAACGTATCCCTGGCGGCACACCCGCGCCACCATCTGGCGGACGTTGCGCATGGCCCGGCCCTGCAGCGTGAAGTCGGCCACCTCGCACGATGGCCTCGTCGCCGAGTTCCAGGGCGGTGAGCTGGCCCTCGCGGCACCAGATCTCCGCGCCCAGTTCCCCGCAGCCCATGACGGCGGGGACCCAGGCGTGCCGCGCCGCCTCGTCGAGGAACGCGTGGATCGCGCCCGGCCACGCCTCCGGGTCCCCGATCGGGTCGCCGCTGGCGAGCATCACCCCGGACACGACCCGGTACCCGATGCAGGACTTGCCGCTGGGTGACCAGATCACGCTCTTGTCGTTGCGGAGCGCGAAGTAGCCCAGCGAATCGCGGTCGCCGTACCTGCCCAGCAGGTCCCTGATCTGGCGGGCAGTCCGCGCTCGCTGAGCCTGGCCCTCGGCTCGGCCGGGCGCAGGAACAGGTACGCCGTCACCAGCAGCGTGAACACGCCCAGGGTGCTGGTCAGCAGGTTGAACAGGTCGGCGCGGGCGTCCGGCACGAACTGGACCGGCCCGGACACGCCCACCAGGCCGTAGACCACGTGCACGGCCCGCTGCCAGATCGAGTAGTCCTGGGCCAGGTGCCGGGCCAGCAGCATGTACGTCAGGCCGATCGCCACGTCCGCGACGACCAGGCCGGCGAAGACCCCGGCCGCCCGCCACCGGGTCCGCGGGTCGCCCACGGCGTAGAACTCATCCCGGAAGAACAGCAGGCACGACCAGAACGATCGCGGCGGCGGCGCCCTGGACCCGGTAGGGCGCGTGCACCACGTGGATGACGACGCTGAACGCGAGCAGCACGGTGACCGCCTGCCAGGCGCGGCGTTTGCGGCGCCGGAGCCCGTGGGACAGCATCAGCAGCAGCAGCCCGATGATCACGGTCGCGGTGCTGGTGACGTTCGTCATGGTGCCGGGCACGAAGGCCGTGATGCCGGTGCAGCCGGTGATGCAGGTGCAGGCCCGGGATCGCGACCCCGATGACGTCGGCGAGCCCGATCAGCAGGCAGAGCCACGCCGTCGTGATCGGCACCCAGCGTGCGCTGATGACGACGGTCGGGCGCACGCGTGACGCGCGCCCAGGTATCCGCCCTCCTCACCCTCGGCAGGTGGGGCGGGCGGCGCAGCGCTGGGCTCGTTTGTCTGCGACATATGCTGCTTCAGGCCCTGCATCACGGGGGATCAGCGTAGTCGCGCTGATACAGGGCGCGGGCAATCTCCCGGAATAGGGTTACCCCCGGTTGTGCCTCTCCCGGTGAACAGCTGCCCAGGCCCACGGCAACAGCGCGTTTCTTGACGGCCGCCGCGACATGGCCGGGCATTTAGACGCCTGCCCAGATCGCACCGGCGAACAGGCAGCGTCAGCCGCGGTGCAGCAGCAGGCTCATGGCCTCCGCCCGGGTGCGGTCGCTGTCCTGCATGATGCCGCGGACCGCCGAGGTGACGGTCTTCGCGCCCGGCTTGCGCACGCCGCGCATCGACATGCACAGGTGCTCGGCCTCGATCACGACCAGTGCGCCGCGCGGCTCCAGCACCGTCATCAGGGCGTCGGCGATCTGGCTGGTCATGCGCTCCTGGACCTGGGGCCGGCGGGCGTAGACATCCACCAGCCTGGCCAGCTTGGACAGGCCCGTGATCTGGCCCTTCTCGTTCGGGATGTACCCGACGTGCGCGAAGCCGAAGAACGGGACCAGGTGGTGCTCGCAGGTGCTGTACACCTCGATGTCGCGGACCAGGATCAGCTCGTCGTGGTCGGCGTCGAACACCGTCGCCAGCACGTCCTCGGGCCGCTGCGCGAGCCCGGAGAACTGCTCGGCGTAGGCGCGGGCCACCCGGGCCGGGGTCTCGGCGAGCCCGTCCCGGTCCGGGTCCTCCCCGATGGCGAGCAGGATCTCACGCACCGCACGCTCGATACGCCCGGTGTCGATGGGCTCGCTCAACGGGACTCGCCGCCGCCTTCGTCGCCGCCACCGAGCGCGGGCAGTTCCGCGGTCGGGCTGCCGTACGAGCTGGCCGAGCCGGACTGCCGTTGCCGGGCGAGCGCCAGGTCCTTCACGTCCGCGGCGGCCGTCAGCGCCAGCTCCTTCGGCGTGAGCACCGGCGGCCGGTCCGACGGCAGCCGCTTGCCGTAGCCGGTGTAGGAGCCGCGGGAGGGGCGGGTCTTGATCGGGGCGAAGATCCGCAGGACCTCTTCCCGGCTCAGGGTCTCCTTGTCGATCAGGTTCAGGACCAGGTCGTCGAGCACCTCCCGGTACTGGACCAGGATCTCCCACGCCTCGTCGTGCGCGGACTCGATGAGACGGCGCACCTCTTCGTCGATGGTGGAGGCGATCTCCTCGGAGTAGTCCCTGGTGTGGGACATGTCCCGGCCGAGGAACGGCTCGCCGTCGCCGGTGCCGAACTTGCGCGCGCCGAGGCGCTCGCTCATCCCGTACTCGGTCACCATGCCGCGCGCGATCGAGCTCGCCTTCTCGATGTCGTTGGCGGCGCCGGTGGTGGGCTCGTGGAAGACGAGTTCCTCGGCGGTCCGCCCGCCGAGCAGCATGGCCAGCTGGTCCATCATCTCCGAGCGGGTGATCAGGAACTTGTCCTCCTGCGGCGCGGAGGCGGTGTAGCCGAGCGCCCGGCCGCGCGGGATGATCGTGATCTTGTGAACCGGGTCGGCGTTGGGCAGCGCGTGGCCGACCAGCGCGTGGCCGCCCTCGTGGTAGGCGATGAGCTTGCGCTCCTTCTCCGAGAGCAGGACGCTCTTGCGCTCGGGGTCAAGCCATGACCCGGTCGATGGACTCCTCCAGCGCGGCCATGGTGATCTGGGTTCCGTTGTGCCGCGCGGTGAGCAGCGCGCCCTCGTTGATCACGTTGGCGAGGTCGGCGCCGGTGAACCCGGCGGTCCGGCGCGCGATCACGTCGAGGTCCACGTCAGGGGCGAAGGGCTTGCCGCGGGCGTGCACCCGCAGGATGCCCTTGCGGCCGGCCAGGTCGGGCTGGGCGACCACGATCTGGCGGTCGAACCGGCCCGGGCGCAGCAGCGCCGGGTCGAGGATGTCGGGGCGGTTGGTGGCGGCGATGACGATGACGCCGCCCTTGACGTCGAACCCGTCGAGCTCGACCAGCAGCTGGTTGAGGGTCTGCTCGCGCTCGTCGTGGCCGCCGCCGAGACCCGGCGCCGCGGTGCCGCCCGACCGCGTCGATCTCGTCCACGAACACGATCGCCGGCGCGTTGGTCTTGGCCTGCTCGAACAGGTCGCGCACCCGGGAGGCGCCGACGCCGACGAACATCTCCACGAAGTCGGAGCCGGAGATGGAGTAGAACGGGACGCTGGCCTCACCGGCGACCGCGCGCGCGAGCAGGGTCTTGCCGGTCCCGGGCGGGCCGTAGAGCAGGACGCCCTTGGGGATCTTGGCGCCGATCGCCTGGAACTTGCCCGGGGCTCTGCAGGAACTCCTTGATCTCCTGGAGCTCCTCGATCGCCTCGTCGGCCCCGGCCACGTCGGCGAACGTGGTCTTCGGGCGTGTCCTTGGTGATGAGCTTGGCCTTCGACTTGCCGAAGTTCATCACCCGCGACCCGCCGCCCTGCATCTGGTTGCAGCAGGAAGAAGAAGAACAGGATGATCAGCACGTAGGGCGGGAAGCCGATGATCAGGCCGCAGCACCGAGTTGCCGCTGGGGACGACGACGTTGTAGCCCTGCGGCGGCACGCTTGCTTCTGCAGCTCGGTGGCCAGCTGCTGCCCCTGGTTGCCGACCCAGGCTCGCCTGGTAGTGCTGGCCGTTGACTTGGTGATGATCTGGATCGTCTGGTTCTTGTCGGTGAGGACGGCCGACTTGACGCTTGCCGTTCTCGATCTGCGACGATCTGCGACGTGGGCTTCTGCGTGTACGAGGTGCCGCGGTTGGCATACGTAAACACGATGAAGAACAGCAGCAGCATCACAAGGACCGCTACGAAGGGCCCGCGGAAATAGCGCTTCAGATCCATCGGTGCACGACCCCGCCTGCTCGGGACGGGTCCCTCCTGATCAGCGTCGTAGCCCGCCGACCTCCGGCGGGCCTGTCGTGCGTCCCAGTGACCATGCCCGGCTTCCTTCTCATTCCCGGCTGTGGTACGGGGATACTTGACGGTACACCGCGCCCGGGACCCGATGGGCGCGGGAGACGCCGGGTGCCCCGTCGCCCTCTCCAGGCATCAACGCTATTGATCACTGATCGTGTTCCCCTCGGCGTTGATCGTAGGCTCGCCGCCATAGACGTGCGGCGCGAGGGTCCCGATGAACGGGAGGTTCCGGTACTGTCTCGGCATAGTCGAGCCCGTACCCGACCACGAACTCGTCCCCGATATCGAACCCGGTGTAGGCCACCTCGACGCCCATCTGGTCCGCGCCGGGCTTGCGGAGCAGCACGCAGACCTGCAGCGAGGTCGGCTCCCGGGACCGCAGGTTCCCCATCAGCCAGGACAGGGTCAGGCCCGAGTCGATGATGTCCTCCACCACGAGCACGTGGCGGCCGCAGATGTCGGTATCGAGATCCTTGAGAATCCGCACCACGCCCGACGACTTGGTCCCGGACCCGTAGGAGGAGATGGCCATCCAGTCCATCTGCACCGGCAGCCGGATCGCCCGGGCGAGGTCGGCCATGACCATGACCGCCCCCTTGAGCACGCCCACCAGCAGGAGTTCGCGCCCGGCGTAATCGGCGTCGATCTGGGCGGCCAGCTCGGCGACCCGCTGCCGCACGCGCGTCGGCCGGGATGAGCACCTGTTTGAGGTCGGCTCCCACGTCAGTCGCGTCCAACCATGACCTCCGCCTCGTCGGGCCCCGTCGCTCATCCCGGCGGTCTTGCCGGGCAGTGACGGCGAAGGTCAGCCTGCCACACTGGAGCATGGCGCGGACTCCCCGGAAGGGTGGCCCAGCGCTGCCCGTGCCAGCGGGTCACCAGGGCGTCGAGCGCGTCGACGTGCCGGGCGGTGAGCTTGCCCGGGGGGCACCCGGCCTCGATCGCCGCCATCCGCAGCACGCGGGCCCTGATCGCGGCGGGCGCGGCCGCGAGCGGCGTCGACCAGCCAGCCGCCGTCCGGGTCGCGCAGCAGCGGCGCCTGGCTGGCGGCCAGCTCGTCGAGCGCCTCGGCGTCGGTCCGCAGCTGGCTAGGCCGTGCGGGCGAGCGCCTGCGCCACCCCGGGCCGATGCGCCGCCTCCAGCGCCGGGAGCGCCTGGTGCCGGACCCGGGCCCGGGCGTAGGCGGGGTCGGCGTTGTGCGGGTCGTCCCAGGGCCGCAGGCCAAGGGCGTCGCATGCCGCCCGCAGCGTGGCCCGCCGCACGCCGAGCAGCGGCCGCCGGTAGCGGCCGCGGCAGGGCGGCATCCCGGCCAGCGACCTGGCGCCCGAGCCGCGGGCCAGGCCGAGCAGGACCGTTTCCGCCTGGTCGTCCAGGCTGTGGCCGAGCAGGACCGCGCGGGCGCCGGTGCGCCGGCCGCCTCGTCCAGCGCCCGGTAGCGGGCGCCGCGCGCCGCGGCCTCCGGGCCGCCCGTGCCGGGCCCGGCGGCGACCGTCACCGGCACGGCCTCCACCGGGTCGAGACCGAGTCCGGCCAGGACCGCCGCGACGCGGCGGGCTCGTTCTGCTGATCCTGGCTGCAGCCCGTGATCGACGGTCACGCCGCCCGCCCGCAGCTGCTGGCGCGGCGCCTCGTGAGCCAGCGCCGCCGCGAGCGCCAGCGAATCCGCGCCGCCCGAGCAGGCGGCCAGCACCAGGTCACCGGCGGTGAGCGCCGTCCAGCCCGCGGCGGACGGCCCTGCGGACCTCGGCCACCGCGGGATGGGGCCCATGGCTGGTCAGCCCTCGAGCGCCTTGGCGCCGTTGCCCCCGACGCGCTCCAGCCAGAGCGCGGGGGCGGTGATCTCGTCCTTGGTCGGCAGCGTTTCCGGCGAGGTCCAGACGCGGTTGAAGGTGTCCATCCCGGCCTCGGCCACGACGGTTGCCACGAACCGCGAGCCCTGGGCGTACTGCTTCATCTTCAGGTCGATGCCGAGCATCCGGCGGATGGTCTGCTCCAGCCGCCCGGCCGACCCGCGGCGGGCGTTGAACGCGGCCCTGATCTCGGCGACCGAGGGCACCACCTGCGGCCCGACGGCGTCCATCACGTAGTCGCCGTGGCCCTCCACCAGCGTCATCACGCAGGTGAGGCGGTCGAGGATCTCCCGCTGGCGCGGGGTCTGGATGGCCTCGATGAGGCTGTCGCCGCCGTCGCCGCCCCGCACCGCCCCGGCCACGGCATCGGCGGCGGCGCGCAGGCGGTCCAGGATGGTCGCCGGGTCGAGGTCGGAGGCGAGCAGGAACTCCGTCATCTGCTCCTGCACGTAGCCGCGGAGCCAGTCGACCGAGGTGAACTGGGTCCGGTGGGTCTCCTCGTGCAGGCAGACCCAGCGGCGGAAGTCGTGCGGGTCCACCCCGAGCTCGCGTTCGACCATGAGGATGTTGGGCGCCACCAGCGTGAGGCGGCCCGCTGGCGCCGCGCCCTCGGGAGTCTCCGGGTCGGGGGCAGGAACAGCTCGTACTGGCCCAGCACCCGGCCCGCCAGGTAGGCGAGGATGAGCCCCGCCTGCATCCCGGTGACGCGCGAACCCACACTGGCGATCACCGAGCCGGGGTCGCGGCGCCCGGCCCTGTTCGCGCAGGTGCTCGGCGAGCGGATCGAGGACCACCCGGAACCCGTCCACGTTCGCGCGGATCCACCCGGGCGGTCGACCACCGCCACCCGGCCGACATCCTCGGCGACTGATCATTCCGGTGACCTGGTGGACCGGTTCGGCCACCGCGACGGCGAGCTCGCGCAGCTCCGCGACCACGGCCCGCGCGTCGGCCAGGCTGACCTGCGGCCCGGGCCGCACCCACCTGACGCCGGTCGAGATAGCGACATCCCAGTCGATCATCTGTCCGCTGTTCACCCCTCCACCGTACGTGCTCCGCGATAGGACGCGTCACGCCGGGCCTCATGCCGTGCGACGGGCTCCGCCGGGATGGCCGACTCGGCCGGTGCCGCGCCGAGGCGGCGGCCTGATTGCGCTGTCCGGGCGGCTGGCCGGTCGCTACGAGCGGCAGCCGCAGCCAGCCAGCGCGTGGCCATGGCGTCGATGACACCGGCCGCGTGCACCAGCTGGCCGCCTGGGAGCCGGTCCGCCATGAAGGCGAACGCGAGCAGCCTAGCCGCTGGCGTCGCTGACGATCCCGGCCAGGCTGACCACCCGGGTCAGGTTCCCGGTCTTGGCCTGCACCGGTCCCGAGCGCGGCCTCACCTGAAGTTGCCGAACACGCTCTGGCCGGGAGCCAGCGTCCCGGAGAAGCCTGCCACCGGCATCCCGGTGATGGCCGCGCGGAGCGCGGCCTGCCTGCCGCCGCCCGCCACGCGGACGAGGCCGGCGAGCGCCATCGGGCTGATCCGGTCCCGCGGGGACAGGCCGCCCCGTCGACCAGGTGGATGCCGCTGCCGATGCCCAGCCGGGCCGCGACCGCCGTGACCGCCGCCGCCGCCCCGGCGAACGAGGCGGGCTTACCGGTGCGCAGCGCGACCTGCCGGGCCAGGTTCTCGGCGATCACGTTGTTGCTCTCGCGGAGCATCCAGCCCACGATCGCGGGCAGGGAGGGGGAGTGGACGCTGGCGATCGTGGCGGCGCCCGTTCGGCGCGGTGGTGGCGGCCACCCGGCCGAGCCACGCGGATGCCCCGGGCGCGCAGGAACGGGCGCGAAGGCTGCGGCCGCGTCGGCCGCCGGGCGTGAAGGAGCGCGGGCGGAAGTTGACCGGGTTGTCGGCGTCCTCCGGCTTGCCGGACGCGGTCAGCTGCCCCTGGTCCACCTCGAGCGAGGTGATGGGGGTCACGTTGCCGGTGGTGATGTAGCTGGTGGTCCAGCCCGGTGCCAGCGGCCGGGCCGGTGTACAGCGAGACGTCGTAGCCCAGCCGCACCGATCGCTGGCGGCGGCGCGCAGCGAGCGCGCGGTCTGGCGGGCCAGGGCGGCCAGGGTCGCTGGCTGCGGGTAGTCCGAGGCGGGCGCCCGGCCCGCCGCCAGGGTGGGTCCCCGCCGCCGACCAGGATCACCGAGCCAGGCGCTGGAACCGTGGACCACGCGGGTGGTGAAGCGCGCGGCCGGGCCGAGCACGGCCAGCGCCGCCACCGCGGTGGCCACCTTGGCGCTGGACGCGGGCGTCGCCGGGCTGGTGGCTGCCCGGGCGAAGAGCACCCGGCCGGACGCCAGGTCGGTAACGACCACGCCGACGCGGGGCCCAGCGAGCGGGAGGCGATCAGGGGCGCCAGCTGCGCGGTCAGGCCCCGGCTGGTGGGCAGGGCCGCCGGCGCGAGACCGCTGGCGTGAGCACGGCGGCGGGCGCGGCGACCTCGGACGGTCGCCACCCGCGGGACCTGCCAGAGCGCCAGCCGGGGCGGCAGCAGCGCGGCCACGGCCACCCCGGCGCCCAGCGCGAACACGTTGAGCATCGCGAGCGCGGTCACCACGGTCAGCCGGACGCGGTTGGCCACCACCGGTCCTCTCACGAGATGCTTGGCACGGAACCGGAAATCCCAGCGGTGCTGGGGCCTCCTCTACCCAGGATGCCGGGCCTGGCGGTACACAGTAACTGGCCCACTGGGCACAGGAGTCAATCATCTTTGCGCACAGGGAGCGACGTGATGCAATTCGATGTGACCGTTGAGATCCCCAAGGGCCAGCGCAACAAGTACGAGGTGGATCACGAGACCGGCCGGATCCGGCTGGACCGGATGCTGTTCACGTCCACCCGGTACCCGTCCGACTACGGCTTCATCGACAACACGCTCGCCGACGACGGCGACCCGCTCGACGCCCTGGTGCTGCTGGAGGAGCCGACGTTCCCCGGCTGCCTCATCCTGTGCCGGGCGATCGGCATGTTCCGGATGCGCGACGAGAACGGCGCCGACGACAAGGTGCTCTGCGTCCCGGCGACGGACCCGCGGATGGCGCACTACTGCCGACATCAACGACGTGGCCGGAGTTCGACCTGCTGGAGATCCAGCACTTCTTCGAGGTGTACAAGGCCCTGGAGCCCGGGAAGGCGGTCGAGGGGTTCCACTGGGTCGGCCGGGCGGAGGCCGAGGAGGAGATCGAGGACTGCCGCCGCCGCTTCGGCCGCCGCCACCGAGGCGCCGCCCGGGTGATCCCGGTCACATCCAGGCCCGCGGATGCGCGACACTGATGACAGAAGATGTGCGAGGAGGGCACCCGTGGCTCACGCTGAGGATGTGCTCAGCCGGGCGCCACTTTTCGAAACGCTCGACGACGAGGGAGCGCGCGCGCTGCGGGCTCGGCTGTGGTCGACGTCCAGCTGGCCCGGGGCGACCGCCTGTTCGACGAGGGCGACGACGGCGACCGGCTGTATGTCGATTCTCGACGGCAAGATCAAGCTGACCCGGACCGCGCCCGACGGGCGGGAGAACCTGCTGAGCGTGCTCGGGCCCGGGCGAGATGTTCGGCGAGCTTTCGCTCTTCGACCCGCGGCCACGGACGGCCAGCGCGGTGGCCGTCACCGACTCCAAGCTCGCCGGGCTGGGCCACGACTACCTGCGGCACTGGCTGACCGGCGTCACCGACGTGGCGATGCATCTGCTGCAGGCGCTCGCGCAGCGGCTGCGGCGGGCCAACGACGTCATGGCCGACCTGGTGTTCACCGACGTCCCTGGCCGGGTCGCCAAGGCCCTGCTCGACCTCGCGGACAGGTTCGGGGAGGAGCAGGAGGAAGGGCTGCAGGTCCACCACGACCTCACCCAGGAGGAGCTGGCGCAGCTGGTGGGCGCGTCCCGGGAGACCGTCAACAAGGCGCTCGCCGATTTCGCCGCCCGGGGCTGGCTCCAGCTTCGGCCAAGTCGGTGCTCATCCTGGACCGGGAGCGCCTGGCCAAACGGGCCCACTGACCGCGGTGCCGGCCCGGCTGGCCGTACCCCGCCGAACCTCCTGGTCAATCCGGATGCTGGACCAGCCATCGCGCGACCTGTCACGGATCTCGGTCACGCCAACCGGGACGGACCGGTCATGATCAGTCGGCTCACGAGCCGCCTGGTGTCGTGGCTGGTTGCAACGAGGTGCGTCGATTGAGCGCTTCCGGGGGTGGCGTGCCGAGGCCGGCGGGCGGGCGTAATGCCGCTCCGGCAGCCTCTGGTGACCGCGTACCGAGGCGACCTGCGGCGGTCAGTAGGTGACGCCGGGCGGCAGGCCCGGTGGCGGCCAGGTAGTCAGCTGCGCGCGGACCGACCATTCCGCGAACGGCCAGAGCGAGCGGTCCACGTCGGCGTAGACGCGGGCCACGATCTCGGGCAGGCTGCGGTCCCCGGCCGCCAGCGCCGCGGCCACCTCGGCCAGCCGCTCCCGGCGATGGGCGAGGTAGTAGTCGAGCGTGCCTACCGGGTCCGCCAGCAGCGGCCCGTGGCCCGGGAGCAGCACCCGCAGCCCGGCCTCATCGGCCAGCGCCCGCAGCCGCTCGAGCGAGGCGAGATAGTCGGCGAGGCTGCCGTCGCCCGCGATCACCGTGGTCCCGCGCCCGAGGACGGTGTCGCTGGTGAGCAGCGCCTCATCGGCGGGCAGGAGCAGGCAGACCGAGTCGGGCGAGTGGCCGGGGTGGCCATCGACCCGCACCTCGCAGCCGCCTGCCGTCACGGTGTCCCCGGGTGACAGCCCTCGCTGCCGAGCCGGTGGGCCGGGTCGGCAGCGAGCACCGGCGCGCCGGTCATGGCCGCGAACGAGGCCGCGCCCTCGGCGTGGTCGGGGTGCCCGTGCGTGAGCAGGATCTTGCCCACCCGCTGCCCGGCGGCGGCGACCATGTCGCTGACGCGGCGCAGGTGCCGCTCGTCCGTCCGGCCCCGGGTCCACGACCAGCGCCGAGGAGGACCCCGGCTCGGCGATGAGCCAGGTGTTGGTGCCGTCCAGCGTCATCAGGGAGGGATTGGGGCGAGCACGCACCGCGCCCGCGCTGTGCCCTGGCCGTCCACGCGGCCGCCCGCTCCTGCCGCCCGACGACGCGCCTGCACCGCGGCCTCGCCGTCGCACTGCCCCTGGCCCGCGCGTGCGCCGCGGCGTCGCGCGCCGGAACGTCTCGCCCCTGCCGTCGCGGGACGCTCAAAGGGGTAGCTCCAGTCCCGGCGGGACGGTCAGCCAGACCGCCCCGTCGGCCATGTAGCACCTCCGGGATCAGCGCGGTGATCCGCCGCCGGGCGGTGAGCGCGGCGGGCAGGTGCCCGCAGCTGTCCAGCTCGCCGAGGGTGACGGCGGTGGGCGGCAGCAAGAAGATCTCCTTCCGGCGGGCCGCCGCGAGCGCGGCGGCGGGCTCGACCCAGGCCGCATCGTCGGCCTCCCGCTGACGTCCCTGGCCCGCTGGCCTGACGGGCAGGGCGGCCGCGAAGAACCTGGTGTCGTAGCGGCGTTCCTCGGTCACCGGGGTGATCCACCGCGCCCAGGGCCGCAGCAGGTCGCTGCGCAGGACGAGGCCGCGGCGGCGGAGCAGGCCTGCCAGGGACAGCGAACGCGCCAGCAGCGCGGCGCGGTCCGCCTCCCAGTCCTCGCCGCGGGTGTCGGCGACCACGGTGTCCGCGGTGGGCCCGGCCAGGAGCACCCCGCACTCCTCGAACGTCTCCCTGACCGCGGCGCAGACCAGGGCGCGGGCGAGGTCGGCGCGGGGCGTCGATCATCCGGCCCCACTCCAGCGCGTCCGGCCCGCCCAGCCGACCTCGATCTCGGCGTCGCGGGCATCCACCGAGCCGCCGGGGAACACGAAGGCGCCCGGCGCGAACGCCATCGAGGACTGGCGCCGGAGCATGTAGACCTGCAGGGAACCGCCAGCCCCGAGCATCCGCCAGCCCGGAGCATCCGGCAGCTCCCGGCACCGGCAGGCTCTGGACCGCGGGCCTACAGCCGGCGCCGGCACTGCCGCAGCAGCATCACCGTGGCGGCGTCGCGCGGCGCCACCGGGGATTTCCTGCCCTCCAGGACATCGCGGGCACGCTGGGCCATCCAGCTGGGCAGCCGGATGGCGGGACGTGCGGCCGAGCTCATGTGTGCCTGCCGGTCAATCCCTGACCTCTGCGATCAGCTCGATCTCGACCGGCGCGTCGAGCGGCAGCGACCGCCACCCCCACCGCGCTGCGGGCGTGGCGGCCCGCGTCGCCGAACACCTCCAGCATCAGCTCGCTGGCCCCGTTGACGACCAGCGGCTGGCCGGTGAACGACGGGATCGCTCGCCACGAAGCCGACGATCTTCACGATCCGGGTCACCGCCGAGAGCCCGCCCGCCACCGACGCCACCGCGGCCAGGGCGTTCAGGGCGCAGGTCCGCGCGAGCGCCGCCGCCTCCTCGACGCTCACCTGCGCACCCACCCGGCCGGTCATCAGCAGCTTGCCGTCGGCCAGCGGCAGCTGCCCGGCCGTGTACACGTACTGGCCCGCTGCGCACCGCGGGCACGTACGCCGCCAGCGGAGCCGCCACCGGCGGCAGGGCGAGGCCCAGCGCGGCGAGCCTGGCCTCGGGCGGGTCGCTCACTCCTTCCGCCGCTTCATGTAGGCGACCAGCTGCTCGGAGTTCGGGCCGGGCACCACGGCCACCAGCTCCCAGCCGTCGTCTCCCCAGTTGTCCAGGATCTGCTTGGTCGCGTGCACGAGCAGCGGCACCGTCGCGTACTCCCACTTCTGTCATGGCGCCACCCTAGGGCATGATCACGGCGGCGCCTCGGCACGCCAGCACGCCGGGCCGCATCGCCCGGCGAGCGGGGCCGCTACCGGATCGTTAGGAATCCGGCTTGCTTCCGGGCCGCACGCCGTGGGCCGTTCGCGGCGGGCGCGTCAGCGGCGGGTCGGGCTGAGCGACATCTCTCCGGGCCGTCCGCCTGGCGGCAAGCTCCTCGGGCGCGGCGAGCTCGGGCACCGGGAGGTCCGGAGCTGCGCCGCGAGCGGTGCCCCGATCTCCGCTCTCGGCCTCCGCCACCTCCGCGTCGCCGGTGTCCTCCAGCGGGGCCGCGGGCCGGCGGCCCGCGCCGGGCCGGGCGCCATCTTCTCGAAGAACCGCAGCAGCTCGACCGGGACCGGCATGACCAGCGTGCTGTTCTTCTCCGCGGCCACCTCGACCACGGTCTGCAGCAGCCGCAGCTGCAGCGCGGCCGGGTCGCGGGCCATCACGTTCGCCGCCGCGGCCAGCCGCTTGGACGCCTGGTACTCGCCGTCGGCGGTGATGATCCGGGCGCGGCGCTCGCGCTCGGCCTCGGCCTGCCGCGACATCGACCGCTTCATGCTCTCGGGCAGCGAGACGTCCTTGATCTCCACCCGCTCGACCCGGATCCCCCACGGCCCCTCGGTCGGCTCGTCGATGATCCGGCGCAGCTCCCGGTTGACCGAGTCCCGCTCCGACAGCAGCTGGTCCATCTCCGACTGGCCGATGATCGACCGCAGCGAGGTCTGCGCCTGCTGGGAGACCGCGAACATGTAGTTCTGCACGTTCACCGTCGGCCTTGATCGGGTCCACCACCCGGAAGTACACCACCGCGTCCACCCGGACGGTCACGTTATCCCTGGTGATGCCGTCCTGGGCCGGGACGGCCATGGCGACGATCTGCATGTTGACCTTCTGCATCCGGTCGCCGACCGGCCGGATGACCGTCAGCCCGGGCCCCGCGGCCGCGGCTGGACCTTGCCGAACCTGAAGATCAGATGCCCTGCTCGTACTGCTGCACAATCTTCAGCGAGCGGGCGGCCACCACCGCCCCGCCGATAATCAGAATGATGAGGATGACCAGCGAGGATTCCTAGGACCTCCATCGGGAACACCTCTCTCCGACGAACACGTCCCGCCACTCCCACCCCCAGCCTAGTGACAATTCGCCTGTGCACAATCCGCGCCGCGTGGCCGCGGCGGGCCGGCCCGGCCTGTCCGCCGGAGGCCGATCCACCCGCCGATCCGGCTCCACAGGCGGAGATAGCCTCCTAATGGTGAGGGCTCGGGACACCGACTGGGAGGGCGTGCGGCTGCACGTCGTCACCGGCAAGGGGGAACGGGCAAGACCACCGTGGCCGCGGCGCTCGCGCTCGCGCTGGCGCGCCGAGGGCGGCAAGGTGCTGCTCATGGAGGTGGAGGGGCGGCAGGGCATCGCCCAGCTCTTCGACTGCCCGCCGCTGCCGCACGAGGAGCGCAAGGTCGCCGTGGCGCCGGGCATGCCCGGGCGGGCTGGCGGCGACGTGTACGCGCTCGCCGCCGATCCCGAATCGGCGCTGGTCGAGTACCTGGAGACGTTCTACAACCTCCCGCACGCGGGCGCGCCCTCAACCGGCTCGGCGTCGTCGATTTCGTGACCACGATCGCCCCGGGCTGCGCGACATCCTGCTGACCGGCAAGGCCGCCGAGGCCACCCGGCGGCGAGGTGGCGAGGCGGCCCGTCTACCAGGCGGTGGTCATGGACGCGCCGCCGACCGGCCGGATCGCCCGCTTCCTCAACATCGCCACCGAGGTGTCCGGGCTGGCCAAGGTGGGCCCCGATCCGCGGCCACGCCGACACCGTGCAGGGCGTCATCCGCTCCCCGCAGACCGCCGTCCACTTCGTCACCGTGCTGGAGGAGATGCCGGTGCAGGAGACCCTGGACGGCGTCGCCGAGCTGCGCGGCCTGGCCCCGGCGGGCTGCAGCTGGGCGGCATCATGATCAACATGGTGCGCCCGGTGGAGCTCGCCGATGACCAGCTGGCCGCCGCCGCGGCCGGGCGGCTGGACGTGCACGACCTGGCGCGCTGGGGCTGAAGGCGGCCGGGATCGAGGACAGCAGCGGGTCGGCCGGGAACCTGGCCTGGCGGAGCCTGGCCGCCGAGCTCACCGAACACGCCCGGGAAGCGCTCGCCCAGCGCGGGCAGCGGGAGCTGCTGGCCGAGGTCGGGCCAGCCGTGCTACGAGCTGCCGCTGATCACCGACGGGATGGACCTGGCCGGGCTGTACCGGCTGGCCAGCGCGCCTGCGGGAGCAGGGAGCGGCCTAGGCCATGCCGCCGCAGGACAGCGCCTCAGGCACGCTCGGGGAAGTGGAGCTGCGCCCGAACCGGCTCGAGGTGGACCGGCTGCTCGACGACCCGCGGACCCGCATCATCGTCTGCTGCGGTTCCGGCGGGGTGGGCAAGACGACCACGGCGGCCGCGCTCGGGCTCAGGGCCGCCGAGCGCGGTCAGGCACGTGGTGGTGCTGACGGTCGATCCGGCGCCGCCGGCTGGCCCAGTCGATGGGCCTGACCTCGCTGGACAACACCCCGCGGCCGGTGCCGCTGCCCGACGGGCACGCGGACGGCGGCGGCAGCCTGCACGCCATGATGCTCGACATGAAGCGGACCTTCGACGAGATCGTCGAGGCGCATTCCGACCCCGACCGGGCCGCGCAGATCCTCGCCAACCCGTTCTACCAGTCGCTGTCGTCGAGCTTCGCCGGCACCCAGGAGTACATGGCGATGGAGAAGCTCGGCCAGCTCCGGCGGGCCGACGAGTGGGACCTGATCGTGGTGGACACCCCGCCCAGCCGGTCGGCGCTCGACTTCCTCGACGCGCCGCAGCGGCTCAGCCGGTTCCTGGACGGGCGCCTGATCCGGCTGCTCACCGCGCCGACCCGGGTGTCCAGCCGCGCGTACCTGAAGGTCGTCAACGCCTGGGTTCGGGATGGCCACCGGGGCGGTCACCAAGGTGCTCGGCACCCAGCTGCTGCGGGACGTGCAGACGTTCGTGGCCGCGCTCGACACGATGTTCGGCGGGTTCCGCGAGCGCGCCGAGGACACCTACCGGCTGCTGCAGACGCCCGGCACCGCGTTCCTGGTCGATCGCCACGCCCGGAGCCGGACGCCCTGCGGGAGGCGTCCTACTTCGTGGAGCGGCTGTCGCAGGACCGGATGCCGCTGGCGGGCCTGATCCTCAACCGCGTCCACCCCTCGCCGGCGGCGCGCCTGTCCGCCGCCCGCAGCCTGGCCGCCGCCGAGGCGCTGCAGGGCCGGCGCATGGCGGCAACGGCTGACGGCAACGGCTCACCCCCACGCCCATAGCCTAACGATGCTGCCGCGGATACCGCCGAGGGACCGCGTCACCCGCTCGCGGTGACGGCCCTGCGGCTGCATGCGGAGCGGATGCAGCTCGCCGCCGCCGAGCGCAGGCTCGCGCAGCGTTTCACCGCGGCTCATCCGGGGGTGCCGGTCGTCCGCGTCCCGGCCCAGCCGGAGGACGTGCACGACCTGGCGGGACTGCGGACAGATCGGCGAGAGCTTCGCCTGCCTGGCCTGGCAGCTGTTGCGAGCGCCGAGCTCGAGCGGGGATGGCGGTGCAGGAAGGGCGGTGAACTGCTGGCTGGTCAGCTGGCGACCAGCGTCTCGCCTTCCGCCCGGCGCTCGTACTGGTTGCGGGCCTGCTCGAGGAGATCCCGCCAGGAGGTGACATCGGGGCGGCGGCGCAGCAGGGCGCGCCGCTCCCGCTCGGTCATGCCGCCCCAGACGCCGAACTCGATGCGGTTGTCCAGGGCATCGGCCAGGCACTCGGTCCGCACGGCGCAGCCACGGCAGATCAACTTGGCCCTGTTCTGTGCCGCACCCTGGACGAAAAGCTCGTCTGGGTCAGACTCCTTTGCACGCGGCACGACTGGTCCAGTCAGCGATCCACATGTGGTCCAACTCCTCCTGATCGTCACGCCCTCGATGGGTCGTCACGCCCGGACGGCGCTCCCTCACGGTTCGGGGCGAGCGACAGTCGGTCGTCCGCCCCGGGGAAGTCGTTGCGAAAAAGTAACTTACGGAAGTCTGGGCCCGGGCGCTGGACCCCGTTAGGCCCATTTCAGCAGATAGCCCGCATGGGCCATGCCGTTAGCGCGACGGTTAGTCACCCGCCCGGCGCTGGGTGCCGTGACAGGGCGGTGGCCAGGCGTACCCTTGATCCGTGCCGAAACCACGTTTCGCCAGCAAGGCCGGTGTTGTCGCGAAGCTAGCCGGGCTGGCGGTGGCCGCCGGTGCGCTGGTGGCCGCCGTCGTCGTCCCCACCGTGGGCTTCGCCGGGATGGCCACGCGCGACACCGCGACGAAGTTCAACACCATGGCCACGCCGGAGCTCGGCCAGATCCCGGTCCGCTCGGAGATGCTGGACCGGCACGGGAACGGTGCTCGCCTACTACTACGGCCGGGGCATCGACCGGGTGCCGGTCAGCTACGCGCAGATCTCCCCGGTGATGCGGCAGGCGATCGTCGCGATCGAGGACGCCCGCTTCTACCAGCACGGGGCGATCGACTTCAAGGGCACGGTCCGGGCGGTCATCAACAACCTCGAGCACAAGCACGGTCCAGGGCGGGTCCACGCTGGCCCAGCAGTACGTGAAGAACGTGCTGTACCTTTCTCGCCCAACCCGCAGGCGGCGTTCGCGGGCGCGACCAGCGAGACCATCGCGCGCAAGATCCGCGAGCTGCGGATGGCGGCGCGGGTCGAGCACCAGATGAGCAAGAACGCGATCCTGGCCGCGTACCTGAACGTGGCCTACTTCGGCAGCTCGGCGTATGGCGTCGAGGTCGCCGCGGAGCGTTACTTCAGCACCGACGCGTCCCGCCTCACGCTGCCGCAGGCGGCGCTGCTGGCCGGGCTGGTGGAGAACCCGACGGCGTACGACCCGCTCAACAACCCGAAGGCGGGCGCTCACCCGCCGCAACCTGGTGCTCCAGCGGATGGTCCAGGTCGGCACCATCACCCAGGCGGAGGCCGACGCGGCGAGCCAGGCAGCCGCTGGGGCTCAACCCGTCGGCGCTGCAGAAGCGGCGCACCAGCACGCTCGGCCCGGTACGCGGCGTTTTTCTGCGACTACGTGCTCGCGTCGATGAAGGTCGACCCGGAGTTCAAGCAGGCGTGGCAGCGGCTGAACGGGATCGGCGGGCTGAAGATCTACACCACCCTCGACCCCAAGGTCCAGCACGCGGCGCAGCACGCGGTGAACTACATGATGCCGCCGCCGCCCTCGTCGGTTAACCCGGGCAAGAACGCGGCGGCTGAGGTGATCGTCCAGCCGGGTACCGGCAAGGTGCGCGCGATCGCCATCGACCGCCGCTACGGCTACGGCGAGCACCGCCACCGTCGTCAACTACGCGGTCGGCCCGCAGTACAACGGCGGCGAGGGCGTGCAGATCGGCTCGACCGGCAAGGTCTACGCTCATGGTGGCCGCGCTGGAGCAGGGGGTCCCGTTCGGCTACAGCAAGACCGTGGGCGCTGCCGGCCACCGTCGGCGGTTACACCAACTGCAAGGGCAGCCCTCACCCCGTGGCAGCTGCACAACGACGAGAGCGAGCCGGGCGGTCACTACAGCCTGTACACCGGGACGACCTTGTCGATCAACGTGTTCTTCGCCTACCTGGAGCAGAAGGTCGGCCTGTGCAACGTGATCCGCACCGCCGCCAAGATGGGCCTGACCTGGCCCGACGGGAAGTCGCTGCTGAAGCCCGATCACCAGGGGGCGCCACAGGTACAGCGCGGACAACTTCCCGTCGTTCACGCTCGGCGCGGTCAACGTCGCCCCGATCGACGTCGCGGCCTCCGACGCCGTCCTCCCCGCCCGCGGCATCTACTGCAAGCCGGTCACGGTCACCAAGATCGTGACCACTGGAGCGGCGCCAAGCTGCCGGTGGAGTCGCCCGACTGCCACCGGGTGCTGTCCACGAGGTCGCCGACGCCGCCAACTACATCCTCCAGGGCGACCTGACCGGCCTGGGGACGGCGGGAGGCGACGCCATCGGCCGCCCGGCGGCGGCCAAGACCGGGACGGCGGACCAGTACGTCTCCGCCTTCTTCGTCGGCTACACGCCACACCTGCTGCGGCGCGGTCTGGGTCGGCAACCCGGCGTCCGACCCTACCGCTTCCCGATGAGTGGCTATCCCGGGTCCTGCTACCGGATCGGATGCGGCGGGTTCATGTACGGCTCGATGGCCCCGGCCAGATCTGGCAGATGTACGTTCCTGCACGCCCCGCTCGGCCCGCCGACCGGTTTCGTTCCGGTGTCCCCGTCCAGTGCGCTGTTCTCGCATGGGCAGCGGCATCGTCTCGCCCAAACTGCCCAAGCCCCACCACAACGGGGCGGCGGCAACGGGCGGCGGCGGCAACGGCGGCGGGCAGCGGCGGCAACGGCAACGGCAGCGGGGGTGGCAATGGGGGCGGCGGAGGCGGCGGGTGGCGAGAGGCAGCCGCTGGCCAGCGGCCACAGCCGCGCATGGTTGCGGCGGCGTCCTGGGCGTGGTGATCCTGGGCAGCGCTGACCGCGCGAGCCTGCGGCGGACCTCGGCCGCGACCCGCGCTCGTCGGCCCGGCCCGCGACGCGGGGCGTCACGCGCCTTCATCACCTGCCCCATCGCCGCCATGCCGCTCGCGCCGGTCTCCTCGATAACGGCGGCCGCCATCGCGGCGAGCTCCTCGTCGCTCAGCTGGGCGGGCAGGTAGGCGTCGAGGACGGCCCCTCGGCCCGTTCCGCGGCCGCCTGCTCGTCCCGGCCCGCCGCGGCGAACGCCTCGGCGGCCTCGCGGCGGCGCTTCGCCTCCCTGGTGAGCACGCCGATGACCTCCTGGTCGCTGAAGCTCCCGCGCCGGAGGAGCCCGCCACCTCCTCGCGGGAGACCGACGTGAGCGCCATCCGCAGGGTGCGGGTGCGGACCTCGTCGCGCGCCTTCATCGCCGCGGTCAGATCGTCACGGAGCCGGTCCTTCAATGCAGCCATGGGCTATCCTGTGCAACTGGCGTGGCGTCCCGGCGTAGCGTCCTCCGGCGGGCACCGCGGCTGGCGAGGCGCGGCGGCCAGTGGGGCTCCGCCGGCTTAGCGGCGCGCACCATCCGCCGGGCATGGCACCATGTGGTCAGATGCGAGCACCCCTGCGCGCCACTCGCCGTCACGGCCACCGCCGCGGCGCGGGCGCCGCCGTCTCACGCCGGCGTCGTCGAACGGAACTGGTTCTGCCCTGCGGCGCTACGAGGTTCCCGGTCCTCGCCCTGGCCTCGCCGCCGCTGCGGGTCCTGCACCTCTCCGACGCGCACCTGACACCGGGGCGGCACCGGCTCATGTCGTGGATCAGGTCCCTGCGACACTCTTGACCCGGACCTGGTCGTGAACACGGGCGACTCGATCGCCGCACAAGCAGGCCGTCCGGCCGTTTCTTGCGCGCACTCGGGCCGCTGCTCGAGCGCCCGGGGGTCTAGTCGTGTACGGCTCGAACGACCTGTACTCGCCGATCCCGAAGAACCCGCTGCGCTACCTGTACGGAGCCACCGACCAGGCGCGCCGGTAAGACTATCCCCCGACCTGCCGTGGGCCGAGCTGGGCGAGGCGCATGGCGGCGGTCGAGCTGGCTCGACGTGAACAACCAGCGCGGCAGCTTGAGTCGCGGGGACACTGGACGATCGAGGTGGGCGGCGTGCACGCACTCGCACATCCGCCGGGACCGGTACGACCACATCGCCGGGCCCACTCGACCCGGCCGCCGACCTGCGGCTCGGTGTCATGCACTCGCCCCGAGCCGCGGGTCATCGACCGGTTCGCCGCGGACGGCTTCGACCTGCTGCTCGCCAGCCACACCCACGGCGGGCAGGTCTGCGTGCCCGGGCTACGGGGCCCTGGTGACCAACTGCGGCATCGAGCCCCAGCGGCCCGGGGCTGCACCGGCATCCCGCCCAGGGCGAGCGGACCGACCCTGGCTGCACGTCTCGGCGGGCGCTCGGCACCTCGCCGTGGACACCCGGTTCGGCTCTGCTGTCAGCCCGAGGCACGCCTGCTCACGCTGGTTCCGCGGATCAGTTAGACTCGGGGTTCCGGGTTCGCCGGAACCTCGCGCCACTCAGGCAGGCGGCGGGGTGTGGCGCAGCTTGGCAGCGCGCTTCGTTCGGGACGAAGAGGCCGCCGGTTCAAATCCGGCCACCCCGACCAGAGAATTGGCAGGTCCAGCGCTCCATCGTCGCAGCCAGCCCGTCGGTTTCTGGCGTTTGTTCCCAAATGGGAGCACAATGGGAGCCGATCGCGCTGGGGAATTGACTGGCAACTCCGTCAAGCGGAATCTGCCTCGTCGCCGCGCAAGACGTAGTCCCCACACCGGCTGCTGGCAGCGCGAAATTTGAACACGCCAGCATTGTCTGAGCCATAGCGTCGGTCAGCCAGAGTTGCCGTCTCGGTCTGCGAGGGGCGTTGTAAATGAAGCTGATCAGCGAGGTTGGGCCTGGCGCAAGCTGCAGCACCGTGACCGCTTCTCCTTATGGCCGCGTCGGCGTCTGCGCTGACCGAACTGGCCCGGCTTGCGACTGCTGATTCGAGGCAACGCGGTGCTCGCACTCTTACGTGCGTTTTGTCGCACTTCGAACATGGGGCCGCCCTTGGCCTGCGGTTTGCTTTGGCTTTGCAGTCTTGCCGCAGCCGAGGAGCCGGTTATCAGGCCACCAGTCCCCGGGATGAAGGACAAGCCGCCCGCGGCTGGCCTGCGACCACCCGGGCGGCGTCTGCTGAGAACCCATTGATCTGGGCGGTCGTCGCCAATCACCCAGTGGCAGTCAAATCGAACACACACTCAGGCTGGCCGCCTTGACGGCGCGCCAGGAGCTCATCTCCGCACGCAAGGACATCGGCACGTCTCCGGAGATCGACAGGTTGGCGGCGGAGGTTGACACGCGAACAACCACAGCGGTCACGGACACACAAGCGGTGGCGGGCGGCCGCGGCGGCCGTTGGCGCTCGATCAGCCGTAGCGGGGTTGCCGCTCGCCGTGACATACTCCCCCGTCCTGATGGATGCCCGCGCCCTGGCGCTCCGCGCCGCCCATCCTTCGCCGCGTCAGCCACAAACCAGATACCGGAAATCCGCAGTGCCATCGACAACGTGGCGACGATGCTGAAACCAGGCCTGATGACCGTCGGCGGAGGCAGTGAGCGAGTTGCTGCTTTCGCCAGGACCTGCTCGACGTCGGCTCCACCCCCGAACCTGCTTGGCGCACCTTGCGCGACGCCTTCGTCTGCGGGAACGGCTATCATTCGGAACGGTCCCAGACGAGGACATTCGACTACTACCAGAAAAGGTGACAATCCTGGATTCTGAGTCCGTACGGGTGACCGACGGCGCGCCTCCAATCGTGCATACACGTGTCCTGCATGAGACCGGCGCTGAGCAGCAAGACAGCCTCTATGGCCTCAACGTCCTGGAACCGTTCGTACCCACCTCAGGCCGAGCGGGAGCTCATGCTGGAAAGTCTCGAGGTTGCCGAAACCTGGGACCAGCTTCCCGCCCCGGAATAGGTCCGCGGCGCTCCGGAATGTTCCGCTGGCGCGCCGGAGGTTGGAGACCATAGCCCGCAACATCACGGCAACACTCGGCGCCCCCACAGGCCCTCAAGTCGAGCCCCGCTGACCTGTACTTCCTGGACACGAACTCATGGCCCCTGCTGCAGCAGGCCGCGCGCTTGTGGAAGACCAGTCGCCAAGCGGCGGCGCGGGGCCGAGGCAAGGTTGAGGATGGTTACCCGGGGGCTGGCGCAGAACGCCGCGATCAGCACGGTCCTCTTGAGCCCTCGGCCCGCTGACGCTGTCGGCCACCATCCACTACTGGGCAGCGCAGATTCGCCACTCACACCCGCTTCGCGCGTCGGTTGTAAATACCGCGACTACCGTCGGCTCCGCCTGGGGCATTCACTGGCGACCCTACTGCCGCGGCCCCAGCCCGTCAGATCAATAAGACGACTCACCCACCTACTGGCGCCTTTTGGCTGGCACGGCGCGCCCGACGGACCCACCCCCGCCACGCACTCCAGGCCCAGGGCGCTCCGCCTGAGAAGGTAGCCACCACCCGGCAGGCGTGCGAATCGTTGACGAAGAAAGATTTCCGGCCGCCCGTCACCGCAGTACAGCGAAGCGCTGGGCAACGGGCGAAGAGACCGGCTCAAGCTGAGGCTGCCGACGCGACACAGAAGGTTCCTTGGTGGCGCATTTTACCGCAAGGCGTACGGCGCCCTTTGGTTCCCGATGCTGAAACGCCACGGGCAGGACGTCGGACGCCGCTCCCCGGCGTGGTAATCTGACGCTGATCTTGGGCGATACATGGCGCCCCTCTTGCCGCCAACTCCTGCGTGACAAACCCCGGGCGTGCAGAATATTCGGCCAGGCTGATCGCGCTTGCCGCAGACGAGACGCTGGAGACTGGCGCCTTCCTGTGGTCTGGTGGATCAAGCGGCATGTCCCCCGGCCGAGCTCGCTCGGCACGTGAAGTCGAACTCATAGGGCTGGCCGCACCTCAATCTCCGACCAAGGCCCTGGCTGGCCTTCTACTACGCCTCGCGGGCCGCACCAGCCGCTGCACTCCCCGACGGGGACGCGCGTGCAGTGATCGGGATGGCCCTCGCCTGCGGCAGAGAAGGTCGATCACCACTCTCTTGCAACGGCCTCACGCCATTTTCCGGTCCATCGTTGGTGCCCACTGCTTGAGCAGCGTCCGGAACTGGACGAGGTTGCGCAGAGCGCTCTTGAACTGCAGGTGGGCGAGTCTCGGATGGGGCCAGACGTGCCACGCTTCCTGTTGAAGCGCGCACTTCTGGCGATCGCGGTACCAGGACCAGAACACCTGATGATTTCGGCAGAGCGTTGTCTCGGACAGCCGTCAAAGCTGACTCCGGGCCGACTCAGCTTGGGCAGCCGCACGTCTGGCAGACGCTCCCTGGCAGATCACCGCATCTTCGTCGTGCTGAGCGAACACCGGTGCCACTGGCTGTCGTGGGATTCATCATTAGCCGGGCACTACCGTGGCTCGCCCCCGTAGCGATCGCCGCTGGTGTGGCCGTGACAACACACTTGTGGCCCGGATGGGCGCCCGCACATGTGGTGATCTCGCTGGGCAGCAGCATCGGGTTGCTGGCGGTGCTGGCGGCAGCGGTCAACGTGTTCACAGTCAGATTAATCTGCGTCGCGGTTGCCGGGGTGGTGGCCAGATCCACCGCAGGTCAGCCAGCAGGAGCTCTTTTTCCGGCTACTCAGCCGTTTTGACGCTATTGGGCCTCTCGGCTTTCCCTGCCCATCGGCCCTGGCTGGTGGCAACCGCAGTTGGGCAGCACTGGCGGCGCTGGTGCTGTTTGGTCAGTCTGCTCGCGGCGATGTTCCGGCTGCTCCCGTAGGACCGACGCCGTGGGCGGCGGGCGGCTACATCCTGAGAACCCTGCCGGCGGCATGCGAGGCTGGGCGCCGTCTGGGGCGGATCAGGCAAATGCTGTAGAGATGCGCGAAGCTCTGGAGACCAGTGCCTGCCGTGAGAATCAGCCCAAACATGCATTGCTGGCGAATGGAGCCAGATCATTGCCGCACGCATCCATTGGGTTCTTCTTGCCCTCCAGTAGGCATGCGTCGACTGCTGGCACACGGTGCGTTTGAGTAGAGACGCGCCGCCGCCAGTCCTCGGCAGGTCGGAACGATCGTCAGGCCGATGATCACATTGCGTCCTGATCCCAGCGCGGGACCAGACCATTACCCGCGCCATGGCGAGCGAGTAGCCAGCGCCACCTCGGCGCGGCTCCTGCAGGCGCGGAGCAGGTCGCGAAAGCAGGTGCCGCCAGCGCTGACCCAAATGGCGCTTGATCTGGCAAAATCTGGCGATATCGGTACCGCCCGCACTGTCACGCAAAACGTTGCGCCTGGTCGCGGAGCACTCCATTTGCCGCTGCTCGCCGGGCAGGAGATTACAGACATTTCGGCTGCAAGCGCTGCGCTGCGAGAGCGGGCACCAGCGGACTGCGTGGCGCAGTCAGGTGGCCCAAGCCAGCATGCGGGCGCAGGACACCAGCTGGTACCGGTGGTGCCCGCGCTCCGCGATTCGTTGCGCGTAGCGGTCAGAGGCAGTAGAAAGCCGCGAAGACCTATTCAGCGTCAGAGGCGATCATCGAGGCCTCTACTGTCTTCCAGCGACAAGCTGAGGCCGCCGTGATAATGCTGATCTCTGGCCGTACACCCCGACGCGGAAGACGTGGTCTTAAGCCCAAGTGCTGCGGCCGAGCTGCTCCGCATCGCAGGAGTACGCGCCCTCGAGCTCAGGAACTCAAACGCATTCGAACAGGTACTTGACCCGACTGGACAGGCTGTCCAGAAGCACAGCGGGGATCAAGGACGCTTCGAAGTGAACAGGTGCTGGCGGCGACCGCAGGCCCGGTTCGATGTGAGACTGGTCAGCGAGCTATCGACCGCGCGCTCCTTGCGCTCCCCTGCCAACCCGTCAGGCTTCGGCCAGGCGGCAGTCGCGGCCCTCGAAGCTGATTGTCCTGTGGAGGGTCGGCGCGGCGGGTTACGGCATGCGGGCGAACAACATCCGTGCGGTGCTGCTGCCTAGCTCTTTAAAAATCAGTTTACCAAAGTTCGCCCGCCTGGTTTCGGGCCGAAAGGGACGATCGCCCGTGAAGCCGCGCGTTCTAACGTCCGCGGCAGTTGCCGGGGATCAGGCCGAAGATACCTCGCAAATTTCGGTACTTTCGTTAACGATCTCGCTCTGCTGACTGTGCAGCCTGCGGCGGGGGAGACCGCCGCGTGAATAGCGTGGCCCTAGGCGAAGATAACATTGCAGCGAGCAGTTCGTTGGTTGTCGGCATCTGTTGAGAGCGGACGCGATCCCCGCTCGCTCACCGGGTAGACCGCCAGCGATCCTGCGCAGTCATCAGGTCGGCACGCATGGCTGGGCTGTGGCTGTACCATACCGCGCCGCCGGTGCCTCATGCCCGCATCCGCTCGGACTGCGCAGCACGTAAGGTATGCCTGCCTCATCCATCCCGGGTCTGGTGCCCGTGCCTTGGGCCAGCGGCGTGAGGCCAGACAGAGTGGCAACCACGACGCGAGTACAACGTCCTCTGGGCGGCCGCTTCGATCCCTCGCAGCGGCCCGTCCGGGTCTTATGCGCGACCCAGCGCCTCCGTCCAGCCGCCGGGGCAGCGCGCCCCGCGGGTGGACACCGGCCGATCGCCGCATCCACTCCGCAGGCGGGAGTACACCTCTCCCGCGCGGGCCAGCGCTCGAACGTCTCACCAGCAACAGCCGCGGAGCCAGGGCAGCTTTCCGGCCGCCCGGGGAAGAGCGCCACCCACGTCGGCCAGGACGGGCATCGCCGACCGTTGGCCGCGAGCCAGGTACCATCCGTCGGCGGTAAGCCCGGAAGATCGCTCGCCGTAATTAGATCGTTGAAAATGGCCACCGGGGCCGAGGAAGACGTAGTTGTCACCTGGTTACCACGGCGGGTCTGTGCCGCGGCATTTGCGCAAGTGGCTGACTGGTGCGGTGAGCTGCTTTGCGAGCAAGGTCGGCTAGGAAAGGCGGCGAAGGTCGGCGGTGCACCGGATCAGGCCGTGCGGGCCGACCCCGTAGAAGCGGCCACGCAGTTCGTACAGCTTCCAGTCAATGTCGTTTGCGGTTGCCGTGCACGCATGCTGGGGTCAGGCCGATCATCTCGCTCCGGCACATGCCCGTGTAGGCAGAGCGATGACCATGATGGGGGTGGTGTCTGTAGCTGGACAACGCGGCGCACCGCTCGGCGATCAGGAGCGCTTCTGGGGGTTGGCCACGCTTTGTCGTCTTCTCAGTCCGCTCGATGCGCAGTTGACGCCACGGCCCTTGCGTCGGCGCTAATGCCGGGTTGCGTACCTGGATATGCTTTGCAGGATCGCATCGTTAGAACGGTCGTTGAGATTGTGGACCGGGCGTCCCGCGCGGTGCGCCGGGTATGGCGAAGCGCGATCCTCCGCTCCCCAGGTATAGCAATCTCCTCCTGCACCAGTTATGGAGGCCGCGGGCGGTCACGAGCACCAGCGGATGTGGGTATCTGATCCGAATTGCCGGTAGTTCGCCAGCGTGGTCAGTTCCAAGTCCGGGACGGGTACCGCTGGTTGGAGAGCCCAGTCGGTGAGGGTGATGCGCCCTGCGCGCGGATCGATGTAGGTGTTAGCACGGACGGTGGCTTTCAGGTCGCGCGGCCAAAGTCCTCGGCGGCGCCTTGCAGGTCTGGAACCTGGCGATTCCAGGTGCCGTCGGGCCGCGCCAGCGCGCTGTAACGTCTCCCCGCTTCTCCGCGTAGGCCACGTGCTTCCTCCAACGGGCATCGGATCCGGATGGCGGAGTCAAGCGGCGCGGTGCGGGCCGCCACTGGGCGCCGCGGTCGCAGTGGCGCCACTGCGAATCCGTACGCATCCCGGGGCCCCATGCGGCGGGTCGTGCTGCGGGCAGGGGCGTCGTTGCCTGGGGCCAGGGGCTCTCGTGTATCAGGACGATCTCAGCCAAGTGAGCGGAGGTAGAGCGGTAGCTGCCGCCGAGCATGGTAAACGGGATCTTCCGCCCTGGCAATGACGCTCCAGCCAGCTTTTCTTGACCTGCAGGATCGCAGCCTCCTCCGCGGTGTAGAGCGCAGGCGGGCCTGACCGCGGCGTGTTGCCACTGCCTTCGAAGTCACGCCGATCCCGGACCGGCCCGGGCGTGTTATCAGGCCTGCGTTCTGTCGGATCGGCACACCAGTCCCGCTCCCTTTCAGCCCTTCTTGCGCTGGTACGCGCCTGGGGAGCTGACCAAGCGGCACGCATGGTGGCTGGCGGGTCCAGCCGGACGACATCGGGCAACCTGGCTGGGGCTGGGGTTCCGCCCGTGCCGGGCTGGGGGACAACCCGCTGTCGGGTGCAGCCGGGCGCTGCCCGAACCGTGGGTCGCGATAGGTTCACGGGCGCCGGGCGAACTGCCCTGTGGTCTTGGTGATCTCCCATCCTTGTTCGCGGGCGGAGGCGTCGGTGTCGGCAAAGAGGCGGGCGGACGGCGCAACAGCAGGCCGTGTTATCCCACCTGGCCAGGCGGCGGGGGCACTCACATGCGTGGCGTGCCGGGGTGGGGCTGCTCGCAGGTCATGATGTGTCTTGCCTTTCGTCGGCCGGGCTCGGCCTGCCAGTCGTGCCGGTGTGGTGGGCCGCGCCGGTCCTGTCGCCCGCGCCGTCAGGCTGTATCGTCTGGCGAGTGGTGCCGGGACCTGTTGTCTTCGGGCGGTTGTGGTGCCGGCCGTGGCGTGAGGCCCGCGGTTCGGGCGCGGCGGCCACCCGCGGCTGTCCCGCCCAGCTCCGTCGGCGGCTCGGGGGCGGCAGACCGTCCGCTCGCCCGGCCGGTGGCTTGCCTCGAGCCGGTCCGCCGCTTACGCGGCCGTCGGTCCCGGCGGGGGCGTGCCTCGTGTCCCGGCAGGCGCGGCTTGCAGGTGGGGTTCGCTGTCTGTTGGCTCGCAGTTCTGCGTTCAGCTGCTTGATCAGGTCGCAGGCTCCGCTGCGCGCGGGCCGCCGCTTGGTAGCGGCAGAGCCTGGTCATCTGTCGGTTCAGCGCGGACAGCCACCCGGCGATCGCCGGCTGGCGGGTTCCCGAAGATCTCCGGGTCCTCGATGCCGGTCTGGGCGCACAGGACGGACGAGCTCATCTGGCGCTGACGAAGTTCGCCTCCCCGCGCGTGCTTGTCTTCGGACCCGAAGCGGTCGATAGGCGGCGGTCGACCTGGCCGGCTCAGCCGGGTGGGGTGGCCGGTGGAGTGCCCGGCCTCGTGGAACGCCGCGTCGCGCGTCGTGGCCGCCCGCCGGTGCGGGACTGTGATCGCTGGCGGCAGCCGGATCGGTGTCGGTGGCCGGGCGATAGTCCGCCCGGTCCCCGGCGACATGGACAAGGTTCGGGCCGCCCGCGGAGGCGGCCGTCCGGACCGCCTGCGGCTCCGGCTGATCTCAGGCTGTGACGCCCGGCGCGGCGGGGTCAGATCGGGTCAGTACGGGTGGTCGGCCTGGGCGGCGTTGAACACCCGGTAGTACCGCAAGACCGGCAGCTGCTTGAGCTGTGAGTCTCGCCGGTCCGCGGGTCGCGGTGCTCGGCCTCGGCTCTGCTTCCAGAACACCACCAGGGTGGAGCGTTCGCCCTGGCGGACCTGGCCGCCCAGGTCGCCGATCTGCCGGTAGGTGCCCCAGAACGGGGAGCCGTAGCCTTCCTCGGCGGCGGTCCCAGGCCGAGCAGGACCACGTCGACGCCCCGTAGGCTGCCCGGTGCCCATGGACCGGGGCCGCCCGGCGGCGGCCTGCCACGGCTTGCGCCAGGGAACCGTGCCGCGTTCCAGCGCGGCGATCATCCGCTCGGTGACGATCCGGTGGATCGTGTCGCTCATGCCCCGGCCTCCAGTTCCCGCGCCTCGCGCGGGTAGGTCAGCGGCATGGCGGTCGTAGCCGCGGTAGAGCCTCTCGCAGGCCCCGGGGCTCATCCCGGCATCCTGCTGCGCGCGGATCACCTGGTCGGCTGTCTGGGCCCCGATTATATAGGCGGCTCGCTCCCCCCGGCGGCTGGATGTACCTGGGGGGCGATGACTGTCAGAGCCCACCATGATGAATTCGGCTTCAGTGACTCCCTGGTGATCACTGCTTGCTCCGGCATGCAGATAGCGGAGCCGGGTGGTCCCCGGATGGGCCACATGGCACGCCGGGAAATCGCCTGGCAGGGGCAGTCGACGGACCGGGCGGCCTGGAAGAGCGCGCTCCTCGGCCCGCCGTGTGTGCCGAGAGCCCGCTTGCCGCGGACCGGCGTGGGTGAGTCCGGCCCGGCCTCGGCCAGCCAGTGCGCTGTCGCCCCGTCGCGGCCCGGCAGGCGGGCCGAGGGTTCGCGCGCTTGTGCCAGTAGAGCATAGCGATCCAACTCGTTCTGTTGCTGCCACGCGCTGTTCACGGCTCGGCTTCCCAGATCTAGCTGCGGCGCACGGTCCGTCTGTTCGATGCCGCCGGGCACAGCCAGCGAAGTTCCGTTGCTCTGGTTGGTCGCGCAGCTGCTCTCGCTGACCCTTGTCACAGCCACGTCCTCGGTAAGCCTGCCCCCGTGCCTCGCCTGTGGCAGGCGTAGTGGCCTTATGGCTGTTTCGAAGCGGTGGTCGGCAGCGCCTTCGGGGTCGTCGCGGGTCGTCGTCACGGGCCCGCGCAAACTGTGGCCCGCTCCGCGATGCTCGAAATGCAGGCTCAGGCCGCTGGTGAACAGGCGACCCGGTCGTGGTCGTGTTCGTCGTCTTTGCGGATCGGGCTCGACAAGGGTGATCGTCAGGTCGTCGCGGCCTTTGTCGTGCATGGAGCGCGGCGATCGGAGAACCATCCGTCCCAGGCGTGGCGCCGACCGGTGCAGGCCAGCCCCAGTTCGCCATGACCCGCACGATGTCACCGGCGGCCATCACGAGCCCGCCTCGGCTTGCGGAGCTCGCAGGCCCGGCTGATCGCGGCAGCGTGCTCGGCGTCGTGCCATGCCGGACTTGCCCTGGTGGTCGGCGTACAGGCGATGCTGTGCCGTCGGCCCATCCGGTAGGCCTGCCGCACCGTCGCCTCGCCTGTGAGCCGGTTGCCATCGGCGATCTGCCGGCACATGGCGCACCGGCCGTGACCGCCTGGTGGACGAGCGCGGGGTGGCGGTAGTACCGGCCCAGCATCTCGTAAGCCGCCAGGATCTCCGGATGCTCTTCGGCGGTCAGCGGCTGGGTACTTGCCGGCGTCTCCGGAAGCCGTTTGTGGCGGGTCGTAGGTTGCCGCGGGCTCTTGAGTGTCGCGTGCGCGCGCGCCATCAGGTCGCGGTTGGTTGAGCTCCTCGAACCGCTGCGCGGGCGTCGATGGTGGACCGCTAGTAGCATGGCCTCCGCCTGCTGAGTACGTGGTCGCGCGGGCCGGGCTGTGGCACGGCTCGCGGACACTCATCGTCCGGCCGTGCCGCTGTCGCGTTTGGTTGGTCATGCGGTCCTGCCGCCATGCTGTGCTGTCGCTGATGACGGGAGCCCGGACTCCGTCTCAGCTTCTTTGGCGCGCGGGTGGAGGTCGGTGGCGGGGCCGGTGCCGGTGGCGGCCTTCCAGCCCTGTTCGGGCCGGTATCCGGGGGCGTCGAGCTCGTCGTCGTCAGGTAAGCGCCCGCGCGCAGTTGCCGCCGATGGCCCGTCGGCGGCGGGCGGCGCGGGCGGCCGCGCTCCCCGCGGAGATCCCGCTCGGGGGGCGCTTGTCCACCACCAGGCGTCGTAGAGAGGTCGGCGATGGCGTCGCGCGGGCCGCGGTCGCTGACGATGGTCTTGGCGTCGCCGCGCAGGGAGCTTGCGGATGGTCTTGTCGCTGGCGCCGAGCCGCTGCGGGCGATGCGGGCACAGGCTGCATGGCCCATCACGTGCAGTGCGCGCGCGGCCCGCAGCCGGGTGCCGTGCGGCGTCCAGCCAGGCGCGCGGCAGGCTGCCGGGGGTCGCACGGCGAGCCTGGCGGCGCGGCGGTGCCCCCGGTGGGCTCGCGGCGGCCGGTGGCGATGCCGTCGGACGGTCATCGGCCCCCGCCCCGGCGGCGCGATGGCGATGGCGCGGTAAAGTGCCGCCCGCGTATCCCGCAGCTGGCAGCCACGTGGTCGCGGGCGGCGTCGCGAGCGTCAGCCGGCGGCCGCCGCGGATGGTGCGGTCTGTCCGGCTGGGTGTCCACGATCAGGTCACCGCCGCCTCGGCCTCGTGGTCACGTGCCGGAAAGCGCGGGCCTCGCCGGTCGTGCGGGCGGAGTCCAAAGTCCGGCCGACCTCCGCTCTACGCCGAGGCCGGCCTGCCGGGCTGCTGCGGCCAGTGGGCTGAGGTCGGCCGCGCGGTCGGCCTCCAGCGCGCGGTTGGCGGCCCAGAACAGGCCCGCGTTGCGGTTTGCACCCGTGCTCTTGGCGGGCGGCGACCCAGCTGTGGGCTGGCTGGCATCGAGATGCCGACCGGGCCGTGGCGGGGCTCGCGGGCGCTGCTGCTGCGGCGGCGGCTCCAGCAACCTGGGTGGCCGCCGTGCCCAGTCGAGCCCCCGTCGCCGTCAGGGTCTGGCGACCGAGCTGGTAGGGCTTGCCGTCGACCTGCGAGGGCGGGGTCGAGGACGTAGCCGCCAGCTGGACCGGAAGTCCAGGTGGTGGGCGGGCAGGTGGCCGTTGCGCTGGTCCGAGCCGGTGAAGTAGGCGTGCAGGCCGCCGCTGGGGGTGGCACGTAGGCGGCTCGCGCCGTCGAGCAGCCCAGCCGCTGCGAGGCCGGCTGAAGCGCGGCGTACCCGTTCCCGGCCGGGCCGTGGTCGTCGACGTCCAGGACGTCGGGGCCGGGCGCGCCGGTGGCGATGGCCAGGTTCCAGTCCGGGTGGCGGGCGAACCAGCGCGGTGATCTGCCGCTCGGTCGGTGGTGGCGTCGAGGTAGCCGTGCCGCGGTGGCGGGGATCTTCTGGCCGGTCTGGCAGGGAACACCGGCCAGCCGCGCGGCGGCGAAGGCCAGCGCCCGGCGGAGCGTCGCGTCGGTCATGGCGTGCTCCGGGCTGGCCGCTGAGGACACTGTGCGGGCTTGCGGGGTGGCCGCAGCGGTTGGTTTCGGTGCGTGAGCTGCTCGGCGAGGGCGGGCAGGATGCGGGTCTGGTATTCGGCCTGGGCGGACAGCATGCGCGGGGTGCGCGTGGCTTGGAGGTAGAGCACCGACCACAGCTCGGCAGGCGATGTCGAGCCCGTACAGGCACAGGTCGTGCGTCGCCCAGCAGGGGCCGAGGGTGGCGGCCAGCTGCCCGTAGCCGGGCCAGGTAGACCTGCTCCGACCCAGGCCCAGCAGCCGGGCGACCGGTCCTGGCGTGCCTGGCCGGCGAGCTTCCACCACGCGGCGCCGGTGACGGCCGGTAGCCCAGCCTCCGCGTCGTTGTCGGCGGAGCTGCGGCTGCCGGTCGAGCGACGGCGACCAGCTCATCCAGCCTCGGCGGCAGGGCTGCGGCCTGGTCGCGGACGTGCCGAGCCGATGCCGGTGAGCAGGGTGCCAGATCTGGGTGAGCCGCTCGCCGATCGCGGCGGAAGTGACTCGGCCTCGCGGTCGTCGAGCACGGCTGAGCTCGCTCGCGGTGGGCGGCGAGCTGGTCGAGCGCGGCGGTGATCGGGTCGGCTGGCCATCGGTGCTAGCTCCAGGGAACAGGTGCCGGGCGGGAACGGGTCGGGTGGCGAGCTCGGTCGTCGGTCACCGCGCGGCCAGGCTCGGCCTGGCGCGGCCGGAGCGCGGGTGAGGGCGGCGATGGCCTGGCCGCGGCGGCGGGCGCTGCTTGTAGGCCGGGTTGTTCCAGGCGCGGGGCAGGCGGGCGATGACCGGGGCGCAGCCGCCGCGGATGACCAGGGCGAACCCGGCGGGCAGCTGGCGGATCATGTCCGGGGTGGCGACGTCGTGGCGGGTGGCGTGGTCCTGGCCGTGGACCTTCCACGACGGCCTGCCCGCACAGCGTGGCTGGCCGCCTCGCAGGGTGGTGGTGTCGGTGATGCCGGGCAGGAACACCTTCACCGAGGAGGTGTCAGCACGACCTGGCGGCCGTGCTCGCCCCACCGGCTCGGCCAGCTGGGCCTCGCCGTGCGCGACGGCGCATGACCTGGATGCCCTTGCCGCCGGAGTCGGACAGCCAGGCCGGCAGCGGGACGGGGCAGATCTGGGTGACCTCGTCCAGGCCCATCAGCAGCGGCGGGTCCAGCCGCCCGACGGCTGACGCCTGGCCGATCTGAGCTGCGGCCTGTAGTGGATCTCGACGGCCATGGCGGCGAACAGCGGGGCGACCGGGGCGTCCTCGGTGCACGGCTTCGGCGATCATGTACACGGTGCCGCGTGCGCGCAGGAACCGCTGGATGTCGAACCCGGTGCCGGGCCGGGCAGGACGCGAGGCGGCCAGGGCGGGGTCGGCCATGAACGACAGCGCCCTGCGACATGACCATCCGCACCGTGGCGGCGGTCTTGTGCGCCTCGCTGCGCAGCTCGGCCAGGGTCAGCGCCCACTGGTGCGGCGTAAGCGGCGCGCCAGGATCTGCTCCGGGGATGTGCGGGGTCGGCGCCGCAGACCCAGGCGGGCCACCAGCGCGCAGGTCGTAGCGCGCCAGGGCGGCGGCGTGGAAGTAGCCGCGCAGGTAGTCCGAGGCCTTGGCGGACCAGAAGGTGCCGTCCTCGACGCCCTTTCTGGGAGACGGCGTGCGCGAACGCGTCCGCGCGGCGGATCGCGGCCGCCGGGTGCTCACAGCCGTGCGACCGGCGACCAGCAGAACGTGGAGGCGACGCCGCCGATGTGACTGCGGGTTGAACACGTGCACCGGCCCGAGCGCGGCGCGGACGCCGGAGGTGAGCGGCGAACACGTCGGCCTTGGTGGTGGTGGCGATCACCGGGCCCGGATAGTGCAAGATGATCGGCGCCAGGAACGCCGTCTTGATAGGTCCGCGGCGGGGCCATCACCAGCAGGTGCTCTTCCAGCGGCACCGCGCAGCCGGTGCCGGTAGTGGGCCCGGCCCAACAGCACCGAATGCTCGCGCGGCTCGAGGCATCCGCTGCCAGAGCGCGGAGCGAGGGCGGATCCGGCCCGAGCGGCGCAGCGCGGCGAAGCGGCCCCAGCGCAGCCACAGCTCGAAGCAGGTGGCGAAGCCGCGGCCGGGTGCAGCCGCAGGTGCAGCCGGAGCCGCAGGTGCCGGGCCCGGTTGCCGGGCAGGTGGCGGGCGGGCAGCGAACGCCCACTTGCGCGAGCCGCGGCCAGGACCAGGATCGACGGCCAGCGGCGATCGACGATCTTCACGGGGCGCCTCCGTTCCGGGCGGCCAGCACCGCCTGTGCGCAGCGCGGTGCGGGCCGCGCCGGGTGTTCAGGCCCGACCTGCGGGGCCAGCGCGGTGCAGATCGGCGACGCGCTCGCCGAGCCGGGATCTGGGCGAGAGGCCCGTGCCGTTCGGCGACCAGGGCCAGGAACCGGTGCGGTCTTGCTGCCCTGCCGCGGGCCCGTGCCGCCCTCCCGGCGGGCGCGTGCGGCGGGCGCTGACGCTGGCGCCGGTGCGGCGGGCGCGGCGCGCCGTCGGGGCGACCGGGCACTCCGGTCACGACCCAGGCGCGGAACCCGGCCAGCGTCGAGACCGGGGCCAGGGCCAGCCGCAGCCAGCCACAGCAGCAGGCCGCCGACGGATCGCCAGCGGCGTGGCCTCCTCGTCGGCCAGGCGCTGGCCGAGCTGCTGCTGGCGGGCGATCGCCCACGCCCGCACCACCCCGATCAGCGTGTCGCTAGGCCAGCGCGTAGGCGACCGGCGGCAGCGCCCAGATCGCCAGCGCTCCGCCAGCCCGGCGCGGCGGCCAGCGCGTTCATCGAACACGCTGACGTGCCGACCGCGGCCACGTTCAGCGCCCGGGCCCGGACCGCCCGCCGCCCGTGCAGCGCCAGCGCGATGCCCAGGCGAGGCGAACACCAGGGCGGCGGCGTCCGGGATCGCGGCCTCCAGCGCGGCGACCACCGGCAGCGTGCGCGGAGCGGCGTCGACCATCCGGTACTGGGCGGTGAAGCTCACCACCGCCGCCGCCGGCGGCCAGCACGCACAGCCCCGCCGCGGCCAGCCGCGGCCAGCTGCCCGAACGGTCCCGGCCGGCCCCCGGGTCACCGGGCCGGCACGCCCACCGCCTCGCCCGCGCTGTCCACGCTGTCGGCGACTGGCCTGGGCCGGGCCGGGCCGGGGCGGCGCCCAGGCCGGGTGCGGGTCCCGTGCCGGGGCCCCAACGCGCCAGGCCAGCCGCCGTCCATCACGCCTGGCTTCACTCCCGCTCACTGGTCCGGGAACAGCTCGGTCGTCGATCATCTCGGCCAGCGGCCCCTCCACTGCTCCGGCGGCAGCATCGCGTCCCATCGACTCCGGATGCCACAGGCCACGATCCCGCGCCGGCAGATCCTGCGCAGGCCACCGCGCTGGACAGGCACGAACCGGCGCACCCAGCCCGCGCCACCGCCAGCGGCCACCACGGCGGCCCAAGGTGGCCGGGATCTGCCAGCCGCTGCAGCGGCATAAGACGCCGTCAGCGAGCACACCACGGCAGCCGCACTGATCTCGCCGAGCCGTAGTCCGCCTCCAGCTGCGCCAGCGCGGCAGCGCGGCTGGCGCACGGGCAGGGGATCCCATCGGCGCACGCCGGGTCGCCGAAACGATTTCACGCCAGGCCGCACCCGTCACATCACGGGGATCAGGTAGGAGATCTTCCGAACGCCATCCACGGCCCTGCATCAGGCCGGTTGGCAGCGCTTTGTGTGCCTCGCGGCAGGTTCATTATTACTGCGCGTCCTCTACAGCGGAGTTGTGTGTATGCTGTTCAGGTGGGGTAGCTGGCTGCTCCCTAACACCCACACCATTGCCGTACCAGCAGGCTCCGCCTCTGACCGCCTAGCTGCGTGGTTTCTGCTGGTCAGACTGCGTGCTCTTGCGTTCATCCTCGCGTGCATAGGGGTGGTTGCGGAGGGTGTCATGGGCGCACGCGTGGTGACGGTGAACGAGGTTCTCGAGCGGGCATGTGGAGCTGGACATCGAGTGCCTGGACCGGGTCTACCTGAATGCCTATGTGCCGATCTTGCAGTCCAGCGGGCAGGTGGTCGCGTTCATGACCCAGCACCTGGGCCTGCCGATTCCCTCCCGGCGTTGTTCGACAAGATCGGGCAGCGGTTCCGCCGGGCGGTGGCCTCCTTCGCCGAGGCGAACGGCATCCCGTGGGTCAAGTTCGCCAAGGACGACCGCAAGGCCGACGTGATGGCCCCGTACCTGAACCGGGCAGGCGGCCACCGGGCCGCTCGCAGGTCGCGGCGATCGGGGTGGCGCAGGAGTTCCAGCGGGTCTGGGCCGCCTACCAGCGGGAGACCAGCACGGCGGCGCCGCAGTTCACCTTCGCCAAGGCTGACCGGCGGGTGACCTGCTACTACTTCTACCTGTGGGACGAAGACTTCGGCCCGGCGTTCATCAAGGTCTGCGCCTACTTCCCCTACCCGGCCAAGATCTGGCTCAACGGCCACGAGTGGGCCAAGCGGCAGGCGGCCAGGGCCGGGATCGCCTTCACCGAGCTGTCCAACGGCTTCGCCGCCTGCGACGACCCAGCCGCGCTGCAGGAGATCTGCGACCGGCTGCAACCAGGCACGATCGAGGTGTTCGCCCAGCGGTGGCTGGCCCGCCTCCCGCTGCCCTTCGGCCCGGCCGATCAGCGGGCCGGGTACTGGTGGGAGATCTCCATGCGCCAGGTCGAGGTGTCCCGCACCCTGGTGTTCGACGCCCCCGCCGCGCCCGGGCGTTCTTCGAGGCCCTGATCGCCGACAACCTCGACATCGGCCGCCCCGCCAACGTCGAGATCATCTTCGGCCGCCGCATCCGCCGCGACACCCCGGGCGTCTTCCGCACCACCATCGACCGGCCCGTGATCGGCCCCGATACCGGCCGGGTCGTGCTCAACCTGTTCTACAAGCACTCGCGGATCAAGCAGTACCTCAAAGACGGCCGGGCGATGCGGATCGAGACCGTCATCAACGCCCCCGCGACCTGGGGTGCAACGCCCGCCTGCCCAACCTCGAAGCACTCCAGGCCAAAGCCCGCGCGGCCAACCACCGCATACTGGAAGCTGAACGTGCTTAGGCCAGGGCACCGTCCTTGCGAGCCCAGCCTTTGAGCGGATCGCGCACCCATCCGTGAACGCGGATGGGCGGAGGACCCCGGCTCTACAGATTCGGCGATCCTCGGGTCATGGCCCTGGCTTACGCCCTCTGCACGACCCTGCTCGCGGCCACCGGCATCACCAACAGCTATGCCACGCCGGCTAAGCTTTGCCGTGAAACTTGACACAAACGTCAGAAGCTGGCGACCAGGATCGCTAGCTGGGTCCCAGTTGAGCGCATTACGCCGCTGCGGGTCTGGGGGCCGCTCCCGCCACAGCCTGGGCACCAGCGCCACCGGCAAAAGCGCCATTTATCATCCGATCACCTCAGACTGTGTGTCTCAGAACTAGGTACTTCTTCGCCATCGAGCACGTCCAAGCTATTGTTTTGGCGGTACCTAGGATGACCCGGTCAGGGCCACAGACGAGGAGGGCAGGGCATGACAGGAGGCGCTGATTAGCCAAACCGCCTACGCCCAAGTGGCCGACATCCTGCGTGCTTTTCCGCAGCGGCCGGTACGCGCCAGGCCAGCTGCCTTCCGCCAGGCGCTGATGAAAGCATGGGTGTCGATCACCGTCGTGCTCTGGCGCATGCGCGAGCTGAAAACCGAGGGCCTGGTCTATACCCACAGAGCAAGGGAGGCGCGCTTCGTCCGCGACCGCGCTGCCCGAGGCCGGGTAGCCACCAGCTGATCAGGCGGCGCCGCGTTCCAGGCACATGTGGCCGAGATCCGTTCTCTTCACGACGACCTCATACGCTGGCAGCGGCACTGTCACGGTTGGAACGGCTCGTCGAACGGTTGAGCAGCGGCTTCACCGCGGCCAGCCGGGTCCGGAGCCGTTCAGCCGCCGACGATTCCCCCAGGCTCACTGCGGTGCGATCATGACTCATCCGAGGGCGACTCGCAGTGGATAACACCGATCGACGGCGCGGCTTCGCGCCCTGTCGGAAACCCCAGCTTCGACTGGCTGCTCCAGTGGCGAGCCCCATGCACGGGCCCGCACGCCACCACCTGCGCTCCTCAGCCTGCCGGTGGGCCTCGGTTTCGGCCGATGATACCGTCAGAGTAGAGTCTGTTTACACGAACCGCCATGACACGAGTGTATTACCTGGGAGTTGCGGGTCGGATGTTCACAAATGATGGGACTGGTGCTTGCAGGGCGCAATGGTGGTGATCAACCGGGGTCAAAGCGCTCGCCTGTGCCGGACTGCACTGGCTTGCCCAGGCTCGCTGCCGTCATGGATGTCGCCAGCTCACATGCGGCACTGGTGAGCCAAGATCAACGGTCTCACAACCACGCGGGGTATTACAGCCAGTTGTTTGACCATGGGCCTGGCGAGGATCGGCACCAGTCGCCAGTGCTTCGCAGAGCGCGCTGTGCGCGTAGGTGTCGCGATGCTGCCACGCCAGCTTCCGACGAGAGTGTTGAAGGTAATAGGTGCAACCACGACAGCATCGGGCCGGTCGCGATCGTCTTTGGGTGTACCAACGGCGCGATCTCGGCCCACATGCGGGCAGACAGCCAGCAAAGCGCGGCGAGCGTCACGTCATCCACCCAGTTCAGCCGAGGTGTCGTGATCACCTGCCCCGCCAGTAAGCGTCGACAAGCCGGCCGCGATTTCCGGGTGCCCTCGCCGCCAGCGGAGCGCCGCAGACAACAAGCGGCAATGGCCACGAACATTCAGCAGCCCTGGCCCGCTGCGCAGCATGCCAGGGCTGTGGTCTCTTGGCGACCCGCGAGCCAGCATCTCCCGGACATCCTGAGCGATCACGTTGTGCCGGATCACCTGCGGCGCGATCCGCTCCGCCTCAGTAGATGCAACGTGGCCTCGGCATGCTTCGCCGCGGGAGCCTGGGCAGGCCGGATCAAGGTTCACCTGAGCGCGCGCACGCTCAGCAACCCTGAGAAGCAGGCGGTCCCTGATCCCCACCGCGGTGGCGGCGCGAAGTGCCTCACCTGCGTTGAGCTCGGCTGCTGACGGTGAATGGCGACATTCTACCGTCATTCCGTCAACAGCCAACTGCCAGCGTCTCGGCCCGGTCAAGCCTTTGCCATGCCTCCCAGCTCGACACGGGCGGCGATGATGGCCGCGATCAGCCAGGCGCACCAGCCACCAGCCAGGGACGGTTCGTCCGGGAAGACCACGCCCCGCGTCAGTTCCTCGGCCAGCGCTGCACCGCCAGGCGTTCGGCCTCATCCAGCTGGTCCGACCACCAGCAGCGCACGGGCAACCTGATACCCGGCCATACCCCGCGCGGACGACTCGGCGTCCACTGCCGCGTTCGGCCAGTCCGCCGCCAGTCAGCTGGTCGTAGGCCCCGGCTTCGTCACGAGCTTCGAGGGCAGCGACGTAGGCCGACACATACGCCAGCAGCGATTCGCGGCGCTGCCCGTTCCGCCTGCCGGGGAAACCCTTCAAACCGCCAGCAGAACGCCGGGCAGCATCCCGATAACCTCGTCATACCGCGCGGCCTGATACAGCCTGTGCGCCTCAGCAGCGACCCGGCCGCGCAGCTCAGACTTCGATCCAGGCCAGCCGACGCTGACCGAGCGCCGTAGGTCGTAAGCCTTCCTGACGCTGCTCAACCCTCCAGCCAGCGCTTCCGTTCGGTGCGTACTGCCACGGCCGCCAGTCAGAGCCTCTACATCCACGCAACACGCGGGCCGGGTCAAGGAGCACCGAAGGCGGTCAACCGACCGTACCCACGCGCTCCACCTGCGACCAGCCACGACTCCGAACGCCCAACAAGCCCAGCAAGCGCAGCTACCAAACCGAGCCGCCGACGGCGATACGCGGCAATCCTGGCTCCCAGACCCTGCCCAGCCATGCTGTTGATGGCAGCCTCTCACAACACTGCATGGCGAACATTCCTCCGCGCTATCTGCTATGGGGCGCGACGATCAGCGCCGGATGGAAGCCCGCACGTCACGGGCATCGGCGGCCTGTGGGCCGACGGCGCTTTCTGGTTCCAGACCGGCGAGGCACGCGCAGGCAAAACCTTGCCCGCGACCCGCGCTGTGCACTGAGCGCGCCACTGGTGACTTCGACTTCGTGGTCGAAAGCAGGCCCGGAAGGTCACCGACTAGCGACGGTCGCCGCCATGGCGGCACGCTGGGCCGCCGAGGGGCTGGCCGACCCGGGGCGACGACATTGCGACACGCAGGCCACGCGGTCGCCGCCGAGTTCAGCGCGCCGTCGGCCCGGATCACCACCGTGGTTCGTGTACTGCCTCACGGTGCACTCGGCCACGACCAGTCGGCAGTTGAGCCGTTTGCCCGGAGCGACACGCTGTGGCACTTCTGGACCCGAACACGACCATGTAAGCGTCCGGCATCGAACTACGTGAGAGATGGCTCTTTACGCGGGTGGGAATGAGGAGGCAGGAACGCACGCCTACCCGTTACGGGCGGCAAGCCGACACGGTGACCGAACGAGAAAGGCGATTTGCGCGCGGCCTGCACAGCCGACTGGCATCCGCCTCTAGCCGAGATGAGTGAGTCGCATCAGCGAGCATGGCAGAGCGCCTCACTGCCTAACCTGGCACGACGATGGGTCAGAAAAGACTTCCGCGAAATCCTTTCCGCTACCATGAGCTGACAATGAGGTTGGCGGGGTTTGCGCAACCGATGATGCTGGTCGATTGCAGGTCGATGATTAACGACGAGACGCAGAGATCAGGATCTCAGAAGAACAGAAGGCAATGCCCGCCGATGCAAGGCGCTGCTCGACAAAGGTCCACATGACGTCCCGGCGCCTCGCTCATTGATGTCGGAAGCTATAAAGGCTGTTTGGAAGCTTCCATCACGAAGCTCATAGACGAGTTCCGGGCGCAGCCGTTCATCCCATCGTCATCGAGCACTCGTTGCATGTCCGCCTCATGCAGCTGCTCGGCGAATGGGGGTACCTCAGGGGCTGGTATCCGATCGACGACAGCGGTCTCAAGACGCAACGATCCACAAAGAGTGGCCGGAGACTCGGCCGCGGAAGAAGAGCGAGCTGATCGTCGATAGGCGCAGGGGCTCCTTCGTGTTGTTCTCGCTCACAGCCAGCTCGAAAAACAACCATCGACAGTTCACGTTGGTCGTATCGACGCTCCAATCGTCATCGAGCTGGGTCTCGGCTACTGGAACGACCACCTCAGGAGCGACCGGGAGAAGCTCACGAACAGCCGGGTCCAACACCCGTACCTAGTCCATCACGGATGCCGTCGGGTTATCAGGAAGAGACGGAAGTCATCATCGCTGGCATCAAGGCGCCGGTCCAGATCGCCTACCTTCACCACGATCTCGAACAGAAGAAGGTGTACTTCAGGCATCTGGGAAGCCCAGAAATTACGCAGATAGAGCACTCACTGGAGTAGGCGACTGTGGCGCAGCGTGCCATTAGAAGGCTCGGTCATGCCGCCGATAGGGCTCATATGCCGCTCTGACTGCGCCCTGTCACTAGCGCACTGCAGGTGGTGAGCAGGGCGGGAGCCCGGTCTCTCGGTTGGCGTTGGTACTGTGCGGAGACTCGGTGAACCGGGACGATGCAGGGGTCCGTTGCGCGGCTTTGGGAGGCCAGAATCATGGCGGAGGATGTCATTTTCGTCCGCCGGGGCGAGGAGCCGTGTCCCTGGCGGTTGCGCCGTGTGAAGCTGAGGCGGTTCTGCAGGAGTTGCTGCAGCCTACCGCAGCTGCTGGCGGGATATGAGATGAGCCGCGTGATCCGCGCCGCTTCCTTCTGGTCTGCCGAGGACCGGTCGCAGACCAATATGGCGCCGGGCGCTGGAGCCTGGATCATCTGTTCGTCGATCGGGACGCGATCCCGACGCTCGTTGAGGTTAAGCGGAGCCCGATAGCCGCATCCGCCGTGAGTCGTTGGGCAGATGCTCGACTACGCCGCGAACGGCACCCGGTACTGGGGAGATGGCGCGCCGGCGCTGGCCTCGAGCGAACCTGCGCCAGCATCGGCCGGGACCCGGCAGCCGTGCTGGGGTAGGTCCGCCGGTCCTGGACGGTGATGCGCGAGACTGGACGGCGGAACGCAATTTTGCGCGGCGGCGTCGTTCGGCTGGTGTTCGTCGCCAGACGTGATCCCAGATCGAGCTGGCCACGGTCATCGAGTTCCTGAACACCAGGATGCACGACACTGGAGGTATACGGCGTCGAAGTGACGCCGCTACGGCAGCGGCGGGCAGCCGATGTTTCGTGCCCCGCCTCATCGGTGCCACAGCCGCCGCCCAGGCAGAGAAGCGGCGCCAAACACCGCTGGATGAAAGGCTGCAGAACGCCGAGCCTGAAGTCATCACCGCGGCCGAACGCCTCCGATTCCTCGGCGAAGAGATAGCCTGCCGGTCAGATCCACCCCGGCAAGCCTCCGGCTCACCGACTCGCTGGGCAGCGTGGTGCTCCTTTACCCCACCTATCGAACGGTCGGAGGTTCCCCGCTGCAGACCTGCTTTACCGAGGCCGAGACGCCAAGCCGAAATCAGCCAGGTGCTGGAAGCGCCTCAGCAGATCGCCGGGACCAGCAGGCGGGGTGAGCACGAAGCTCACCCCAATCGTCGGCGTGCGGGAAGCGGCTCCGAGCACTGGGCGTCCGTCGCCGAACTCATCCGGACGCTGGTCCGCATCCAGCCAGCCGAGACACACACGCCGCCGCCGGGCGCATGAGTTCGCCGGCGCCACGTCGAGGGGCCTGTCCTCAGCCGTATAGGGCGCGCGGGTCGAGGCGGGTCAGCGAGCGGCAGCCGGGCCGTTCGTTCACAGCATCGACGGGCTTGTCGCCCGACGGCGGCCTTCAGGCCAGCCACACCGCACAGGGTTGCGGTCGGCATCAGGCTCCGCCGATGGGACGACATCACGCTGGGTGATGGAGAAGGCCAGGGAGAACGCGCGCCGAGCCGATCTGCTCATGATGCGGGGCTGGAATCGTAGCGACGCCCTGCGGATCAGGTCGATCGGCGCGCGCGTTGCGGTTTGTCCTTAGTGACGACGCTTTTTCAGGCGCATTTTCCAAAGGATGGTGTCGAGCAACCGCAGGGCTGGGATACCGGTCAGGTCGGTGCCGTGCCAGTTTGTAGCGTGGTGGGCTATGCCACGCAGTCTGGCCATCAAAATCAGGTTGCCTGAGAAGATAGCGAGATCAGCGGCAGTCCGTGCGGAAGTTCCCGGTTGTGGCAAGCTCAGGTTCGGTGACCACGACCTCATCGCGCACCGGGATTGGCGCAGGACGCTTGCGGGCGCAAAGCTTGCTGGCGATCACCACGGGTTGCTTCCCATCGCCGCCTTGACCTTGAAGTAAACTGCTCTGCCACATGTGGAGGGACCTGAGTGCTTGCGTCTGGGTATGGGTATTTATCGAGCCACTCTTGAGGGCAGCCAGAACGCCTAGGCGATGACTATCGGCGAAACGCCGAAGCCAAGCAACCGACCGGGTAGCGAGCGGTCGCCACGTTCAGCATCGTCACTGAAACGGGTCAGATGGCGTGATATCCCACGGGTCGTGAGCGGAGATCAGGAAGGTGCGCCCGGCGTAGCCGTTACGGATCATTAAGAACTCCGCCAGTGCCAAGGCCGCCGCTTTGCTGTCCCGCCAGACACGCCGGGGCCCCGGCTTGCGCCCGCTCAAAGCTCCAGTTTGGCCAGGTTCAGGCCAATTCAGGTCGGCAAGTTCCATGGCGCGTCTCTCCTGCCGGAGCAGTGACACTCATGCCATCTGATCGGCGTTCGGCCTGCTTTCAGCCTCTCAGGTGGGTTATCCTAACGTGCAGAGGTTACTGGTCGCGGCACTTATGACCGCGGCCGAGGGGGTCTGCGGTGGTATTAAGCCTCGGTTAGGGTCGCGGTGACCGCGCCGTGCCGGCGGGGCCGGTGCGGGTGCCTGCTAATGCTGGAACTGGCTGGACTGTCTCGCTGGGCTGGCGGTCAGCCGCCACAGCAGGAACCGAGCGCCTTAATCGTATCGCCGTGCCTGAGCTGCGGCCGCACCAGCCTGTCGCCGTAGGGCCACCTGCTCTCATCTAGCCAGCGTGTCGCGATCCGGCGGCCCCTGGCGCCACTCCCGCAGGTTACCACCGGCGCGGGCCCTCGCCGGTGAGCGCCCACCGCCGGGCAGAGCCGCCAGGGCCAGTCGGCTGCCGCAGGCCGCCAGGTCCTCGGCCGGGCACAACTCCGCCGGCTTCCCGGCTGACCGTAATCGCGGGCGGGAGGGTCGCGGGATTTGCCGACAGGTCCATTGACCGCCACCTCTACCCCCAGATGATGCGCCACGCCATTCGTTAGGTCGCCCGCTTCTGGCTGCGCCATCGCGTTCGCGGCGGCTGCGCTCCAGCACCTTCGCCGACGGGCGGACCTCGAGTTTGGGCGGCTGCAAGATCGCGTCCTTGTCCGGCCCCGGCCAGGCCGGGTGAACGCCCGGCCGGGGTCGCCGTAGTCGGGGACCTCCGGCGGATGGCCATGCTCTGCCGCTCGGCGAGCCGCTCGAGCGAACGCGCGGCCGGTTCGGCCGCCGGGTTCCTTGATCCACGGGCCCATACTCGCGGATCTCCTCGCCCGCGCTCAGGGGTGAGTTCTTCGCGCTGGGCCACCTCGGTCACCGGCTTCGGGCTCGGCCGAGCGGCAGCGTGGCTCCTGACCCGCTGCCCCAGGCGGGATGCCGGCGGCGCAAGCTCGGCGTCGGCCGCCACGCGCCATGCGCACGCTGCTGCTCCGGTGGCCCGGTCCCACTCCCGGCCCGGTCGGCCATGGTGGCCGCGAACACCGCCTCGCGTTCGCGGTAGGCGTCGTGCATGGCCCGGTAGCTGGCCGCCAGCATTCCCGGTGCTGGGGCCGCCGTGGTCTCGCGCTCCGCGGTCCCAGCGCGGCCTGCGCCCCGGCGTCCGCCCGGACCTCGCGGCGAGGTGGGCTTCCTCGGCGCCGCCGCGGGCCTGGCGCAGCTCGTCGCCCACCCATTTGGGGAGCCCGGGCGGTCTGTCTACCGGGTAGGTGTCGCGCGTGCGGCATGCAGCGACCCGTCCGGCAGGCCTCACGTCGCGTCGGGCCTGTCGACCGGGCCGAGGGCGGCGAATGCCTCGTTCCGATCTGCCCTTGTCCGGGGTGTCGGTTGTGGGTTCGGGCCGATCGCCTCAGTGGAGTGGCCGTAGCCGTACAACTCGGTAGGGAGCAGCCACG